>Ga0209517_10000026_pt1 | contig 232064 bp, 216 predicted proteins | sample PeaSoiMetSII2010_FD_187695 | JGI IMG/M metagenome (GOLD analysis project Ga0209517, IMG submission 187695) | Peat soil microbial communities from Weissenstadt, Germany - SII-2010 (SPAdes) (version 2) | ecosystem: Environmental > Terrestrial > Soil > Wetlands > Peat | place: Germany... | reverse complement strand
TCCTGGGCGAGTGAAAGGACTCGCGGAGCATCTCATGGGAAAATAATCACCAGTAACAGGGTCGCCGAACCCCCTCTCGCAGCGAGAATCGCCGACATCTGCGCATTACGCAGCCCTGGCGATTACCGGAGAATGCATTCGTCAATGAGCGGGTAATGGTGATCGCCGGGTTGGCAAACGAAGTGGACGCGGTGAACCAATATGCCGCGCCAATCCACGCAGCAACCATCCACGGCGCATCCTGGGCTCGGCGGTGTCCCAGCACCACCGGCAAGAGGCCAAGTGTCGCGATAAATTCAGCGAGCCACCGCGCCCCGCCCGCCCGGATGTGCGTCGATGACTGAAGCAGTGGAAGTTCAAACATGGCATGCGCGAGTACGGCGCCGGCGCAGCAGCCGACGACTTGCGCGGCCGCGTAGGCCGCAGCCTCCGACCACGCCATCCGCCGCTGCAACACCATCACTAGAGATACTGCTGGATTGAAGTGCGCGCCGCTCACGGGTCCTAGCAATGCGATCAATGCGGCCAGCACCGCCACCGTGGCGCCCGTGTTAGCCAGCAATGCGACGGCGGCATTGCCGCCGGCGAGCCGTTCGGCCATGACACCGGAACCCACCACGGCGGCGCAAACAACGTCGATCCCAAAGCCTCGGCCGTCAACCGCCGCAACACGGCTTCAGGCCGCTTCGCTGGAACGCAGCTTGCCGATTTCTGCAAGCTGCGCTTTGAGTTCCGCTGGCCCGAGCTGCTCAATCGGCAGCCTCACAAACGCTTTGATCCGTGCTTGCAGCGTCTCGAATGCTTCGCGAAAAGCCCTCGCCTTCGCCGCGTCGCTCCCCTCGACCGCTGCGGGGTCCGCCACACCCCAGTGCGCCGTCATCGGGTGATCTGGCCAGACCGGACAGACTTCCCCTGCGGCGCTATCGATTGCATAAGCGGCGATGACGTCGGATTGCCAATGTCCATGCACCTTAACGCGCGCGATGGCGTCATAGATGGGCAGCGCCTCCAACGCGTAGACGCCGGGATCGTCCGCTCGGTACTCTAATACGAGAGGCTTCACGATCGAGCTGGTGACGGTCACCTCCCCCGCTTGGAAAGCTCTGCGCCCCATGGCCCTTGAACCACCGGTTGGGATCATTGGTTTGGCTTGGGCGCTCGCGCGAGAAGGCGTATTTGAGTATCTCAGAGGCGGCACCCCCGATTGCGCTTGCGTCGATGGACTGCCAGATCGTGCGGCCAAATCGGCTCTCGCCACCCTCCCATAGCCCGAGTCCGACTTCGCCCACCAGCATGGAGTCGATCAGCAACAACTGGTTGCCGCGCTTCCAGATGCCCGCGTCGTCGTAGGTTACCGGGTGATCCAGCCCCAAAAGGCCGCTGCCAGCCTGGGCGGTGCGTACGACGCCGACACCCAATAGCGCCAGAATCACAGCGACTGACAATCGATTCGTGGGCGACGAATTCAGAGCCGGCACACGGAGTTTTCTCTTTTAGTCTACGATACAATGTACTTTGTACTACGAAGTTCAGGCGCACACATAATCGCCTTCAGGCACTTGGCGCGCCCCTCGCGGACCGGCGCACAGGCCGCGGTTTGACTGCCGCCATCGCGTCGCGCACCACCTGTTCCAGTACCGCGAGGTACTCGACATATCGCTTGCGTCCTTCGGCGGTGAGCCGGCAAAAAGTCTGCGGACGATTGTGCTCGAAGCTCTTGGAAACCTCGACGAACCTCGCCGTCTGCAATACCTGCACGTGCCGGCTCAAATTGCCATCGGTCAGCCCACACAATTGCTTGAGGTCGCCAAATCGGAGGCCCCTCGGGTGTGCGGCCAATGAGGTCAGCACGCTCAGCCGCGCCCGTTCATGGATCACGCGATCCAGACCCGCATACGCATACTGCGATGCACGTCCATCCTCCTTTTTAGAGTTGCTCATCGTCATCATTTTCCAGGCAGTTGCGCTGCAGAATACGGGCCACCAGCAGTTGACCCACGCCGTATGGGACGCCCATGACCCAGGGTGAAAATCTCTGCTCGGCCGGTACGAGCGCCAGGCAGCCGAGTCCACAGGCCAGGTACCAGACACCGGCTAAAAACATCGGTCGCGGCAGAAAGCGACAGGAGGCAAAGACGCCTAGGCTGAATACGATCTGCCATAGTCCCGGCAGCATCCATAGAATCTGCGGTGCGACCTGCAGCAGCACCACCGTGAGCAGCCCTCCGGCAACGATGGCGGGCAGGAATTGCTCAACGGCCGACTGCAGCATCGGTACTGCCAGAGCGCCGTGGGCGCGTCGCGAACGTTGGATCGTCTCCATACCGATGACTACAAGTGAGGCGGCCGCCGTGACCACCCACAGCGACACGTATAGGTGCACATGGGCTGCGGGGTCCTTCAGCCATAGTGCCTGGGCCCCGGCGACTACCAGCGCCAGGACTCCTGTCGCCGCCAGTGTCGCCGGACCATAGCCGCGAAATTCGGTGTCGCGAGCCAATTGCCCACGAATCACACTGATATCGGTCAAAGCGCGATTCAGATCCCGCATACGGCGCACCCAGCTACTTTGCAGTGTAAAGTACAACAAGTCGCAGGGCATCCACAAGCTTCATCGAGCGACCCGGATGTCGGCACGTACCCAGCGAATGCCGGCGCATGCCAGATGCTATCATCGCTCAGCGCGCACGCCGATGAGTTCCCGCATGATGGAAACCCACAAGAATCAATCGTTGTCCACACGTCTGCGTTTTGCCCTCGCCGGCATTGCCCATGGCTTGCGCACCGAGCGGAGCCTCAGGACGCAGGCGATGGCACTGCTGCTGGTGATGCTGGTGTTGCTGATCCTGCGGCCGGCGCCGCTCTGGTGGGCCTTGGTGATCATCTCCAGCGCCGCGGTTCTCGCCGCTGAACTGTTCAATACGGCGATTGAGCGGCTGGCGGATCGCCTGCATCCCGAGCTGCATCCGGAAATCCGCATCGTGAAAGACTGCGCAGCGGCTGCGGTGCTCTGCTTCGCGATCGCTGCAGTGGGCGTAGCGATCGCGCTGGTGGTCGAGCTTACACGTCACTGATCTCGGGAAGAGCGGTCCACCGCGAGCGGCCCGAACGACTGTTGGACCGGCATGACCTCGATCGCATTGACGTTCACATGCGAAGGTAACCGCAAAATTGACTCGATCACCTCCACCACATCCGGCGCAGCCAGTGGGCGCATGCCTGCATAGGGCGCGCGAGCGGCCGCGGCGTCACCCTTGAATCGCACCAGCGAGAACTCTGTTTCGCACAAACCAAGTTCGACAGAGGTCACGCGTATCGCCGTGCCCAGCAGGTCGGCACGTAGATTTAAGGAGAACTGCCGAACATAGGCCTTGGTTGCGCCATACACATTTCCGCCCGGATACGGATAGGTCGCCGCCACCGACGACATATTGACGATGTCGCCGCGATTGCGCTCGACCATGCCGGGCAGGACCGCCCTGGTTACGCGTGTCAGACCGAGGACATTGGTCTCGATCATGGTTTCCCAGTCCTCGAGGATTGCTTCGTGGGCTTTACTCAGTCCCAGCGCCAGCCCGGCGTTGTTGACCAGGATGTCGATAGCGGCGAAGGTCTTGGGGAGGCCGTCGAGACAGGCCTGCAGCGACGGCATTGATTGGACGTCAAGGACGCGGGTGAGCAGTCGGTCTGATTTGGCTTCGTCTTCAAGCTGCCTTAGACGCTCCGACCGCCGGCCGGTCGCAAGAACGTGGGCACCCGCATCGAGCAGGCCAATCGCCAGAGCGCGGCCAATGCCGGACGTGGCACCAGTGATGAAGGCGACCCTGCCTTGCGCCCATGAGGCTCCCGCTGTCATGACCTCAGCTTCGCCAGGATCAGCACTCCCGAATGAATGGCGACAATCTTTTGTTTCGACGGATCCAGCCGCAAGGTCTGCGGCATCGCCGATGCCTCGCGCATTCTAGCGGTCCGTGGAGGCCGATCACCAGCCCGGAGTGCAGTCCTCAGGTGTGTGCGGCTTTGCCTACGCTGTAGGAATGGGCTCCCGCCCCAGCAAGGTGCCCGCCGTCCACGATCAGATATTCTTCGCGGATCGGCCGGCCCTCAAACCAGCATTCAAGGATTTCCCGCGTACCCGCCGCGTAGCGTGCCTGTGCGGACAACGAGGTCCCCGAAACGTGCGGTGTCATGCCGTGATGCGGCATGGTCCTCCATGGATGGTCTTTCGGGGCCGGCTGCGGAAACCACACATCGCCGGCATAGCCCGCCAGTTGCCCGCTTTCCAGCGCTCGGACGATCGCATCCCGATCGCATATCTTTGCGCGCGCGGTATTTATCAGGTAGGCGCCACGCTTCATCTTGCCGATGAGCTTGTCGTTGAACAGATGCTCGGTCTCCGGATGCAGCGGCGCGTTGATGGTCACCACATCGCAGACCTTGACCATCGATTCGACATCGGCGTGCCAGGTCAGGCCGAGCTCCTTCTCTACCGTCGGCGCCAGCCGGTGGCGGTCGGTGTAGTGCAGTTTCACATCGAACGGCTTGAGACGGCGCAGCACCGCCAGGCCGATGCGGCCAGCAGCCACCGTGCCCACGTGCATGCCTTCCAGATCGTAGGAGCGCTCTACGCAATCGGCGATGTTCCAGCCGCCCTTGATCACCCATTGATAGCACGGGATGTAGTCTCGGACCAGCCCCAGGATCATCATCACCACGTGCTCGGAGACGCTGATGCTGTTGCTATAAGTGACTTCGGCGACGGTGATACCGTGCTCGATCGCCGCCTGAAGGTCGACGTGATCGGAGCCGATGCCGGCTGTGATCGACAATTTCAGTTTTTTGGCCCTCGCGATACGATCCGCCGTGAGATAGGCCGGCCAGAACGGCTGCGAGATCACGATGTCCGCATCGGGCAATTCCTGGTCGAATACCGATCTTGGGCCTTCCTTGTCGGACGTGACGATCAACTTGTGCCCGCCGTCCGCCAGGAACTTGCGTAGTCCGAGCGCGCCGGTGACGCTTCCGAGCAGTTCACCGGGTTTGAAATCGATTGCTTTTGGCGTCGGCGCGGTTTGCCCACCCGGATAGCGATCGATCTTCGGTATCGCGTCGCGCGCATAGGACTTCGGGTAGCCTGTGACGGGGTCGTCGTACAGCACGCAAAGTATTTTTGCCATGAAATTCTCCTTTGACGCCGGTTCAACGGCGAACGGCCGAAGCCGACCGCCGTGTCGCCATTTCGGCCAGATGACGGAGTCTCAAACAACATGGCCATCTCATCAAATCAAAGTTACATATCGGGTGATAGACACCTCCGATCAAGCGGCGGCGTACTGCCGCGCTAGCGGGCCGAAAGAGCAGCTTGTATTTTTTTCCCGATCGTCGCTTGGAGGTCGAGGGTTCGCGCCAAATGCAGCAGCGCCTTCGCCACCGACGCCAAAGGCTCGCGGTCCGATGCCACGATGCCGATCAAATGTGCGGCATTGGGCTCGGTGAGGGGGATGGCCACCAGGCCGTCAAGTTCTCCGAGCAACAACAGGAAGCTTTCCGGCACAACGGCGGAAAGAGCGCCGAATCTGACGTGTGACCACAGGGTAATCAGCGAATTGGTTTCGACGACGGTGTGGACTTCCGCAGCCGCCTCATGAAAGTGCATGTCCAGAATCCGCCGGTTCTGCATGTCCGGAGTCAACAGGCACATCGGCTGACTGGCGGCCTGCGCCCAGCTGACGCGGTCACTCCCGCCAAGCGCCGAGTCCCGGTGCGCCAGCAGCACATATCGTTCCAGATAAAGCGGCAGCGTCTGCACGCGGGAAAGAGGCTCGTTGTCGAGGTACGTCAAGCCGACGTCGAGGCTAAAATCGTCCAACCCTCGTTGAATGTCGATGGAAGTCTGCGATCTGACGATAATGGTCGTGCGGCCATGCCGCTCGATAAACGGCGTCGTGAGCAGTGAAACAATCGGCAGTGTCACCGGAATGGCGCCAATCCGCAGTTGGCCGACCAGGCCCTCCCGCATCTCGCTCAATTCCTGCATCAGCCCCTTGTAGTCGGCGAGCACGCGCTGCGCCATAGCCAAGGCGCGCTCCCCCTCCGGCGTCAGTCCGACGTAGCGTTGGCCGCGCTCGACCAACAGAACGCCGAGACTCTCTTCGAGCTGCTTGATGCCGGCGGATAGCGTGGGTTGGGATACGTTGCAAGCGGCCGCCGCGCGCGCGAAATGACGCTCTCTGGCTAAGGCGGTCAGATATTGCAGGTGACGGGTAATCATCACGGATGCTGCATATGATGACACGCGAGGCTCGCCACTCGTTTACGATGATGATTCAACCCTCGGCATCATGGGCAATACAATGCGTGCGGAAGCGCTGCTTCTATGAGCTCGCGGGCCCGGGAGCGGCGGCTGCCGTGATCAAAATCGCCCTGAAATCGTTCACGTTGGTCAACGTCGGGCCGGTCACGACCGCATCTCCGATTGCTTCGAAAAAGCCATGGCCGTCGTTATTGGCCAGGCTGCTCCTGGCGTTGACACCCTGGCCTAAGGCGCGCGCCAGGCTGTCGGGGGCCAGATACGCGCCTGCGACTTCCTCGGTACCGTCGACGCCATCGGTGTCGCCGGCAATGGCATAGACGCCTGCGTGGCCCTCGAGCGCGATGCCCAGTGCCAGCAGGAATTCGACGTTGCGGCCACCGCGACCGTCACCGCGCACAGTCACCGTGGTCTCACCGCCCGAGAGCAGCACGCAAGGAGCCGCGCAAGGTTGGCCATGCGCGCCGACCTGGCGCGCGATGCCCGCCATGACCTTGCCGACATCGCGTGCCTCGCCCTCGATGCTGTCGCCGAGGATCATCGCCGCAACGCCCGCCTGGCGTGCCACTTCAGCGGCGGCCTCGAGCGCCATCTGCGGCGTGGCAATCATCCGCGTCTCGGACCCCGCGAGCCGAGGATCGCCGGGCTTCAAGGTCTCGCCGCGACCGCTTTCGAGGAGCTCGAGCACATTCGGCGCCACGTCGACGGCGTAGCGCTTGAGTATCGCCAGTGCATCCGCGCATGTGGTCGGGTCGGCGATGGTCGGGCCCGAGGCAATATCGACCGGATTGTCACCGGGTACGTCGGAGATCAATAGAGTGATCACCTTTGCCGGGTGACACGCCGCCCCAAGCCGCCCGCCTTTGACTGCCGAAAGATGCCGACGTACGCAATTCATCTCCCGGATCGTGGCGCCCGACTTCAGCAGCGCGCGATTGACCGCCTGCTTGTCCTCCAGAGTCAGACCAGGCAGTGGGCGCACCAACAGCGAGGAGCCGCCCCCGGATATCAGGCATAGCACCAGATCCTCAGGAAGCAGATCCTGCACCGCTTTCAGGATCCGTTCCGAGGCGGCGAGCCCTGCAGCGTCGGGCACCGGATGCGCTGCCTCGACAATCTCGATGCGCTGGCAAGGCACCTTGTAACCGTAGCGCGTAACCACGAGACCGGACAACTCACCGCGCCAATTGTCTTCGACCGCCCGTGCCATCGCCGCCGATGCCTTGCCGGCGCCGATCACCACCAGCCGGCCGCTCGGCGGACGCGGCAGGTGTCGCGGGACGCATAGCGCCGGTTGCGCCGCCTCGATGGCAGCATCGAACAATCGCCGTAACAGCGTGCGCGGCTCGGCCAGCCCGTTTACGATAATGGGCATTTTCGGCGTATCGATACTTAGACCGACTTGGCCCCGATCTCATGGTTCGCCAGCAACTCGAGCACGCGCACCATGGCCGAATGGTCCCAGCCCTTGCCGCCGCGCGCCGCGCAGGCATTGAACAGCTCCTGAGCAGTGGCGGTGTTGGGTAGAGAAAATCCAACCTGGCGCGCGGCTGTCAGCGCCAGGTTCAAATCCTTCTGGTGCAATTCGATCCGGAACCCCGGATCGAAGCTACGCTTGATCATTCGCTCCCCATGCACTTCCAGAATGCGCGAGGACGCGAAGCCACCCATGAGCGCCTGGCGCACCTTGGCAGCGTCGGCACCCATCTTAGAGGCGAACAACAGCGCTTCGCCGACCGCCTCGATGGTCAGGGCGACGATGATCTGATTCGCGACCTTGCAGGTCTGACCGTCGCCGTTGCCGCCCACGAGCGTGATGTTCTTGCCCATGAGCTCGAACAGCGGCTTGACCTTGCTGAACCCGCTTTCGGAGCCACCAACCATGATCGTCAGGCTCGCTGCCTTGGCGCCGACTTCGCCGCCCGACACCGGCGCGTCGAGATACTGGCAACCCAGAGCATTGATCTTTTTTGCAAATTCCTTGGTATCGACCGGGGAGATGGAACTCATGTCCACGACGATCTTTCCGGGCGACAGGCCTTCGGCGACGCCACTGGCGCCGAACAGAGCCGCCGCCACGTGCGGTGTGTCGGGCACCATGGTGATGATGATCTCTGCGTGCTCGGCTATGGCTTTGCTTGACGCGCATTGAACCGCTCCCTGCGCGAGCAGCGCTTGCGGTACCGGCTTGTTGTCATAGGCGTACAGCTCGTGGCCGGCCGTGCGCAGGTGCCCCGCCATCGGCGCACCCATGATGCCCAATCCGACGAAACCGACCTTGCTCATGCTTCGTACCTTGCGTCGGAATTGAATTGAATGCGTGCGATCGAAGCGTCAGAGGTAGGGCCTGATCCAGTCCAAGCCTTCCGCGGTACTCTTGGCCGGTTTGTATTCGCAACCGATCCAACCTGAATAGCCGAGCTTGTCGATGAATCCGAACAGGAATGGGTAGTTGATCTCACCTGTGCCCGGCTCGTTACGGCCGGGATTGTCCGCGAGCTGCAGATGGCGGATCCGATCCAGATTACGCTGGATCGTCGGTGCCAGGTTTCCCTCCATTACCTGCATGTGATAAATGTCGTATTGCAGAAACAGATTGTCCGAGCCGACTGCATCGATGATCTCGAGCGCCTGCTGCGAGCGGTTGAGAAAGAACCCCGGAATGTCGCGCGTGTTGCACGGCTCCAGCAACAGCCGGATGCCGGCCGCCTTGAGCTGAGCCGCGGCATACTGCAAATTGCGGACCAACGTGTCGCGGAGCTGCACCGGATTGATATTCTTCGGCGTGATGCCGACGAGGCAGTTGAGCTGTGTGCATTGCAGGGCCTGCGCGTATTCGATCGCCTGGCCGACGCCCTCCTGAAATTCGCCGGCGCGACCGGGCACGCAGGCGATGCCGCGCTCACCCTTGGCCCAGTCGCCGGCGGGGAGATTGTGCAGTACCTGTGTAAGCCCATTGGCCTGCAGGCGCTCGACCAGATCCTCCTTGCGATGCGCGTAAGGGAACAGGTATTCGACACCTCTGAAGCCGGCGTCTTTCGCCGCCTTGAAACGATCCAGGAAATCGACTTCGCGGAACAGCATCGTCAGATTGGCATTGAACTTCGGCATGTTCACGTTCTAGCCATGATCAATATCAAAGCGAATTGGTAACTTCACCAGGGTTCGCTTCCAGCGCATTTACCAACGAGCCTATGCCGTCAATCGTAACCTCGACGGTCGAGCCATCCTTGATCGATCCGATGCCCAGCGACGTGCCACAGGCGATCACATCGCCCGGCAACAGCGACATGTCGTGCGATATCCGGCTTACCAGCTCCAGCGGCGAGAACATCATATCGGACAGCGGGTAGTTCTGACGCTCGACTCCATCGAGCTTGGTGATGACTCTTGCGCACGACCAGTCGAAGTCGGATGCGATGACGGGACCGAGGCAGCCGAAGGTGTCGTAGCTCTTGGATCTGCACCACTGCGCGAAGTCGGGGTTCTCATTGAGCACCTCGCCTGCGGTGACGTCGTTAACGCAGGTGTATCCATGAACATAATCGCTGGTGCCGCTCGCCGGAACATCCTTGCAGCGCCGTCCGATCACGATGCCGAGCTCGCCCTCGTAGGCGATCTTGCCCTTGTACGCCAGCGGCCGTTTTACCGCCTCACCCGGTCCGGCGACTGAACTTGCCGGCTTGATCAGATACAGCGGATGCGAGGGCGCCTGCTTGCCGAGCTTGGCGCCCAGCGCGTGAAAGTTATTCCACAGCGCGATTATCTTTGAAGGCGTGCACGGGCTGAGCAACGTGAATGCGCCATTCGGGACGGTGGCGCCGGTGGGCGTCGGTCGCTCGAACATGTTGCCTTGGTATTCCATGATTCCCTCGACGTCGAGCACGCCGAAGCCGACACGACCGTTCGCAGCCTTGAAACGTGCCCATCGGGTCATTTGGCTAAGCTCCGGCGCGATTGGCTGCAATCGTCCGCCCCAGCAGATCGGTAAGCGCGTACACCGCGTCGATGTGGGGTGTCGGCGTGTGCGTTAGGCGGCCCAGCTCGACCACTGACCCCACCAGAGCCTCGAGTTCCGGCGGCCGGCCGGCCTCCACATCCTGGAGCATCGAAGTCTTATGCTTGCCGACTTTTTCAGCGCCGGCGATCCGCTTTTCCAATCCGACGCGAAAGGTGATCCCGAGTTTGTTGGCCACCGTCTGCGCCTCGGTCATCATCGCCGCCGCGAGCTGACGCGTGGGCGGAAACTGGCAAATATCGACCAGCGTGGAACGCGTGAGCGCACTGATCGGATTGAAGGTCAGATTGCCCCAGGCCTTGAGCCAGATCTCGGCGCGAATGTCATCGAGCACCGGCGCTTTGAACCCCGCGCGAATGAAACATTCCGATATCCGCGTCACCCGGGCGCTGTTCGAGCCGTCGAGATCCCCCAGCGGTAAACGTTCGCCTTCGATATGTTTGATGACGCCCGGCGCGATCAGCTCGGCCGCCGGATAGACCACGCAGCCAATGACCCGCTCGGCAGGTATCCTCCGGCCGATGAGTCCACTCGGATCCACGCTGCGCACCAAGCTGCCAGCCAGTTCGCCGCCGTGCTGGTGGAAATACCAATATGGAATGCCATTCTGCATCGTCACCACGACGGTATCGGCGCCAAAGAGCTTGGGTACATCGTTCGCCACAGCCTCCACCTGGTGCGCTTTCACCGCCAGGATCACCAGGTCCTGCGGGCCCGCAGCGGCGTAGTCGTCGGTTGCCTTCACGTTCGAGGCGACTTGTACGCTGCCGTCGCTCATGATGAGTTTTATGCCGTGGCTGCGAATCGCCTGCAGATTCGCGCCGCGCACCATGCAGGTGACGTCTTCGCCGGCCAAGGCAAGTTTCGCGCCGACATAACCGCCGATGGCGCCTGCGCCAATGATTGCGATCTTCATTCTTCTGTACCTGGCCAGCGGGCCGTGACTGTTGTTGTTGATCTGTGGTTTATTTTACGCGCAAACCGCTACGGCGCCGATACGGCGCTCCCCGTTCGGGGCCGCAGGGCCCGGCAAACTCGTCAGCGCGTAGACCGCTGCGATTCCCGCCGGTAATGGGCCTTGGCCGAGAGCACCAGGTCCCGCAAAAAGTCCTTCTCGTAGACCCGCAATAGATGCGGTTGATTGCGTTCCACGTAAGCGCCGACGAAGTCCTTATCGACCGCTATGCTATGGAGTTGACGGAAGGTCTTGGCGTCCCAGCGCCACGGCAGTTCCAGTTCGCAAAACGCGAAGTTGTAGGCTTCGAGTTCCGCGTCCAGCGGGTCAGCTACCGCGTTCGCGCGGACAGTGTCGACAGCAAGATTGGACATGGCTCGCTCCGGCCCACTACAACTCTGGCCAAGCCTACACCCGACTGATACCCAAGGAAAAGTCAAAGCTTTCTATCGCGACTATACGATTTTCAGAATACCTCGCGGGCGCGTATGCTGCGGCCGATGAAGAACGTGACGCTTCGGCAATTGCGGGTGTTCGCGGCAGCCGCAAGGCACATGAACTTCTCGCGGGCGGCCGATGAGCTGCATTTATCGCAACCCGCGGTGTCAACGCAGCTCAAGGAATTCGCGTCCTTTATCGGCTTGCCGCTGTTCGAGCGCATCGGGCGAAAGACCTACCTGACGCCGGCGGGCGAAGAAATGCTGCAGTGCGCTAAAGCTATCACGCAGCGCATGAAGGAGGCGGAAGACGCTTTGGCGCGGCTCAAGGGCGTGACCGGCGGCCGGCTCGACGTCGCGGTCATCAGCGCCGGGGATTATTTCTTTCCGCGCGTGCTGGCAGCATTTGGAGCGAGCCATCCCGGCGTTGCGTTCAACCTCACGGTGCACAATCGAGAGAGCCTGCTGCGCCAGCTGGCCGAGAATCTCACCGATCTCGCCGTCATGGTTCGGCCACCGACCGACATGGATACCGTCGCCGTGGCGTTCGCGCCGCATCCCTACGTCATTGTGGCGGCCCCCAGCCATCCGCTGGCCGGCAAGCGACAGATTCCACGCTCGGCGTTGAACCGCGAACGTTTCGTGCAACGCGAGCAGGGATCCGACACCTGGAATTCCATGTGCGAGGTGTTTGGAAGGCAGATCCACCGGCTCAACATTGCGATGGAGATTTCCAGTACGGAGACCATCAAGCAGGCGGTCGTGGCCGGCATGGGCATCGCCTTCCTCTCCGCCCACACAATCACCCTCGATCTGCTGGCCGGTAATCTGGTCGTGCTCGATGTGCAGGACTTCCCCGCCATGCTCAATTGGTATCTGGTGCACAACCGAACCAAGCGCTTACCGCCGGTGGCGGCCGCGTTCAAGGAATTTCTGCTGCGCGAGGGCGCATCACTGATCGAGCGACTGGTGCATTTCGAATTATCGGGCTCATCGCCGCAGTCGCGCTCCGCGCAAGCCGGCCCGCCCCGGGCGCGCAAACGAGTCGCTCGCGGCCGTCAGGCGCCTTGAGCGCCTAGTCGAGAAAGTCGCAATAGCGCTCGACGTGCGCGGCGAGATCGAGCGTGTGCTGCCGAGTCAGTCGCTCGGCGAGTTCGGTGTCTCGATGCTCCAGTGCTTCGACGATTTTCAGATGATCGATGATCGAGCGCGCCGCGCGATTGTCCTGCGAGATCGTGGCCTTGCGGATGGCGCGCACGTGGATGAAAAGGTTCTTGGTCGCGTCGGCAATAAGCTGCGAGCCGCCCAATCGGATGATCAGCTGATGAAACGCGATGTTGGCGTCCGAATACTCGCCGATATGCTCCGACGGCGGCGAGTTCTCGAATTCATCGAACAGATGCCGCAGCTTGCTGATCTCGGAGTCGGGTGCGTGCAGTGTGGCCAGACGGGCCGACATGCCTTCGAGCGCCGCCCACACCTGAATCATCTCGATGATTTCGCGCTTCGATTTTCGGACGATGAAGATTCCGCGGCGCGGAACCGTCCGAACGAAGCCTTCCTGCTCCAGGATCGACAGCGCTTCCCGCACTGGCGTTCGGCTCACGCCGAGCGCCTGCGTCAGTTGTCGTTCGTCGAGTCGCAGTGGCCGCCGCTCGCTGTAGATGTCGGTGTCCGCGATGGCGTTCTTGAGCAGCGCGTAGGCCTGATCGCGCAGGCTGGTGGAATTGAGCGGGGCGAGGGCGAGCGGTCCGGCCGTGCTCCGGATCTGCCTGGTCCTCGCAACAACCGTGCTCATCCGACCGCCACCGTAGCCAACGTCAAGGCATAGCCGCTCGCGCCCAACAGCGGCCGAATCCGTCGTCCGATCGTGCGCGTCCCCGGCAACGGCAGCGCGCGTGATGCCAGTCGTACGTATCGACTGGGCTGCTCCGCGCGAGCGAGAATCGACAGCGCGATGATCGAAATGGTGTGGAGCACGAGCACGCCAATGAAAAACGCCGTTGCCACGAATACCAATGAGAGCAAAAACATCGGCATCCTGAATACTTTGATTATCGAGGGTGGGGTCGATCGGAATTTAAAATGCAGTGCATGAAGCTGTCAAGATATATCAGGCACCGTATATCACGAAAAACAGAGGAGGGACAGCAATCGACTGCATCCGGTGCAGATCCCAGTATGAGCGCTTCCCGTCGAACCCCCACATCGATGCGTTCACCTCGATTCCTCCGGGGCTGATCCGCAGGCTCGGAGCGCGATGTTGGAATTGACAAGCTGCAGATATATCAAATATGGTCGGCGCCGACTAAGAAGATGTGGCATTCAATTCGCACTATTGGGGCTTCCGGGCGATCGATTGGCGGCCAAGCCCGACAAAGCCAGTCCAATCCGCTGCGCCATGGCACCCAAATGAAGCCCAGGGTATCGGTCTGCTGCCGATCGCGGAAGTTGGTGCCCCGCTTGGCTGAGGGCCTCTTGGCCCAGGCCAAATAAGGAGAAGCGTCGATGGCTGCCGATTCGAAACCACAAGCCAATTCAGTTTTTGGGAATCCTTGGATTCAGCTGGTGCTCGGCGTCATCTGCATGGCGGCCGTTGCCAACCTGCAATATGGCTGGACGCTGTTCGTCAACCCGATCGACGTCAAATACCACTGGGGACGCGCTGCGATCCAGGTCGCATTCACGATTTTCGTGCTGATCGAGACCTGGCTGGTTCCCGTCGAGGGCTATCTGGTCGACCGCTTCGGACCACGCCCGGTGGTGATCGGCGGCGCATTTCTGGTGGCGCTCGCCTGGATACTAAATTCGGTGGCGGATTCGCTCTCGCTGCTCTACCTGTCGGCTGCGATTGGCGGCATCGGCACGGGCTCCGTGTACGGGACCTGTGTGGGCAATGCGCTGAAATGGTTCCCCGGCCGCCGCGGGCTCGCGGCGGGCATTACGGCTGCCGGCTTTGGCGCCGGCGCCGCCATAACCGTCGTACCGATCTCAAAAATGATCGCCGCGTCCGGTTATCAGCAGGCCTTCCTGTTCTTTGGGATCCTGCAGGGCCTGATCGTGTTTGTCATGGCCTGGGGCTTGCTCGCCGCTCCGCCCCAGCTCGTGGCTGCCGCTCCGCGTCGCAATCAGGCCGCACGCAGCTTCACGCCGACGCAGGTGCTGCGCAAACCGGTGTTCTACGTCATGTATCTGATGTTTGTGCTGGTGGCCTCGGGCGGCCTGATGATGGCCGCGTCGATGGGACCGATCGCCAAGGATCTGAAGATTGAGAAAATCCCGGTCGACCTGCTCGGACTGTCCATGCCGGCCCTGGTATTCGGGATTACCCTCAATCGTGTGTTCGACGGCCTCGGCCGGCCCTTCTTTGGCTGGGTGTCGGACCAGATCGGTCGTGAAAACACGATGGCCATCGCGTTTGTGATCGGCGCGGGCGCTCTGTTCACCCTGAGCCAGGCAGGCAGCAATCCCGTAGTGTTCGTCCTGGTCACCGCACTGTACTTCGGCGCATTCGGCGAAATCTACAGTCTGTTTCCGGCCACGCAGGGTGACACCTTCGGCGCCAAGTACGCCGCCGCGAACGCGGGCATGCTCTACACCGCCAAAGGCATGGGCGCTCTGCTGGTCCCGTTCGCCGCCGCTACCGCCGCGTCGATGGGCTGGCATGTCGTCTTTATGATCGCGATGGGCTTCAACCTGCTGGCTGCGGCCCTCGGCCTGTTCGTTCTCAAACCGATGCGCGTCAGGCATTTTGCAACCACCCGCGCAGAAGTCGAGAACGATGCGATTGCGAGCAGCCGCACGCCGATGCAGCATGCACCGGGCAGCTAATTGTCACGCCATTGGAGCTGTTAGCCGCGCGCCGCGGACGGCGCACAAGCACGCGAGCCGGAAATCAAAACGGCTCGGCGTCCCTTTGGTCGGGTCGACGACCCGGGAGCAATCATGACACCCGCAGCCTCGGCGGCCGCGACAACGCCAGCAACCACGACCGCGGACACCGCGTTGCAGCGCAAGAGCCGCCACGCCGAACAGGTCGCCGCGCATGCCGCCGATGGCTACGCCCGGCAGACCGGCAAGCTCGGCTGCGTAGTCAGCACCGCGGGACCTGGCTGCACCAATGCCATGACCGGGATCGCCACTGCATTTTGCTCCGAGAGTCCGGAGCGCGTTGCCGACATGATCTCGATGGCGGCGCGGGAAGCGTTCGACGGCGCTCCGGGGCCGGTCTATCTTGAAATACCGCGCGACATCGAAAAGCTCGCGGACATCCCGGTCAATTCCAAGCGACCCGCGATCCTCTACGGCCAACAGATCTGGGCGGCCCGCGGCCACGAGGATGCGATTGCACTGCTGCCCGGTGTGGACGTTCCCGGTCATTTCAACGGCGGTAGCCGCGCTCTGCCGCCGCCAGGGGACCCGCACCGCTTCGATCGAACCCGTGGCAACGCGTTCTCCGACGCCGACGTCATCGTCGTCGTCATCGTCGGCACCCCGTTCGATTTCCGCATGGGCTACGGGCAGCGTATCAGCACCAAGCTCGAGCTGGTGCAAATCGACATGAACTACCGCACCGTCGGCGAGAACCGGGACATCGACCTCGGGCAGGTCGGCGATCCGGGGGCAATCCTTGGGGCGGTGCTGCACGCCGCCTCCGGCCGCATAAAACAGCATAAGCGCCAGGCGCGCCAGCAATGGATGAAAAAACTGACCGACGCGCAAGCGGCGGCGACGTAGTGACGATCTCGGCGCAGCGGTGCGTCCTCGCGGACCGTGCCAGTGGATGGATCCTGGTGCGCTCGGCTCACTCGGCGTCGGCACCGCATTTGCCATCGCCGCCGGTCTTGCCCATCCGATCAAGGAAGTCCTGTGTTACCACGGCGACGGCTCCTTTCGTATGACCGGCTTCGATATGGAGACTGCCGATCGATTCGGTGTGCCCTACATCGCGGTCATCAGCAATGACTCGGCAATGAACCAGATCCGCTTTGGGCAGCTCGCGATATATGGCGAAAAACGTGGCAACGTCGGCAACCTGCTTGGCGATGTGCCGTTCGGCAGGTTCGCAGAGATGCTTGGCGGCTACGGTGAAGAGGTGCGCGACCGGGCGCAGATCGCACCCGCCCTGCTGCGTGCGCGCGAATCGGTGCACCGCCTGGGCCGCTCGGCAGTCATCAATAGTATGGGTGGACCCGCGAGAGTACGCGCCGGGAACGAGTAATCAGACCATGTACAACTAAGGCGCGCCAGGAGACTCGGATGGGGAAGGCACTAGACGGCGTCCGCATACTCGACTTCACGCACGTGCAGTCGGGTCCGACCTGCACGCAGCTGCTGGCCTGGTTCGGCGCCGACGTCATCAAGATCGAGCGGGCCGGCGCCGGCGATATCACGCGCGAGCAGCTGCGCGATATTCCGGACGTGGATAGCCTGTACTTCACGATGTTGAACCATAACAAGCGGTCGATCACGCTTGACACCAAGAACAAGAACGGCAAAGCGGTACTCGAAAGGCTCATCAGGCACTGCGACGTGCTGGTCGAAAACTTCGCGCCCGGCGCACTCGATCGTATGGGCTTCACCTGGGAGCGCATCCAGCAGCTCAATCCGAAGATGATCGTCGCGTCCGTCAAGGGCTTCGGCCCCGGACCGTTCGAGGACTGCAAGGTCTACGAAAACGTCGCGCAGTGCGCCGGCGGCGCCGCCTCGACCACTGGCTTCGACGATGGTCCGCCGCTCGTCACCGGCGCGCAGATCGGTGACAGCGGCACCGGCCTGCATCTCGCCCTCGGCATCGTCTGTGCCCTGTACCAGCGCAAGACCACCGGCCGCGGTCAGAAGGTGTTGGCCGCAATGCAGGACGGCGTACTCAACCTGTGCCGAGTCAAGCTGCGCGACCAGCAGCGCCTGGCCCGCACCGGTGTCATGAAGGAATACCCGCAATATCCCAAGGGCAAGTTCGGCCGGTCGGTGCCGCGCGCCGGCAACGCTTCCGGCGGCGGACAACCCGGCTGGATCATCAAATGCAAGGGCTGGGAGAGCGATCCCAACGCCTATCTGTATTTCATCGCTCAGGCGCCGGTATGGAAGGAAATCTGCAGCGTCATCGGCAAAGAAGAATGGATCACTGATCCGGACTACGCCACGCCGAACGCGCGCTTGCCGCGGCTGATGGAAATTTTCGCCACCGTCGAGCGGTGGACGATGACGAAAACCAAGTTCGAGGCCATGGCCGAATTCAATCAGCACGATATTCCGTGCGGTCCGATCCTGTCGATGGAAGATCTGGCCGCGGAACCGTCGTTACGCGCAACCGGGACGATCGTTGAGATCGACCATCCGACCCGCGGCAAATATCTGTCGGTGGGCAACCCGATCAAAATGTCGGACAGCATCACCGAGGTCAAGCGCTCACCGCTGCTCGGCGAACACACCGATGAAGTGCTAACCGAGCTCGGCCTCAGCGCCGACGAAATCGCGGCGCTTCGAGCCGAACACGTTATTTGAGAGGCGCGCGACAGGGCGCGCGGCCGTGCGGAAGTTAGCCACGGAGACGACATGCAACTTCAGCACGGCATTCCCCCATATGCCTATTCGGCCAAGATCCCGGTCGCCGTGCTGCGTGCCAAGTATCGATGGGCCGCGCGGCGCCGCCCTGGTTCCCGCGGTATGAGCCACAGTGCAGCGCCAGGCCATGCGTGCGGTATGAGTTTTGAAGGGGTTCGGAAGAGCATTTAGGAACAACAGATCAGAGTCGCGATCAACAAACAGCCCAAGGGGGGTCTTAGAATGAGTGTCATCAAAGTGCCAAGATTTCTGTTCGCGGCGCTCGCGGGAGTTCTGGTGATCACCGGTTATCCCGGCCGCAGTTTCGCGGACGAGGCGGCGGACAACGCCGCTCTCAAGGAGCAGATGCGCATCATGATGCAGCGTATTGACGAGCTCACCAAGCAGGTCGAAAGCTTGTCGAGGCAGCAGGCGGCGCAGGCGGCGCCGGCCGCGGCCGCCGCTGCAGCGGCGCCCAGGATCGCAAAAGAGGCGCCGCCAGCGGAGCCCAAGTTCGAGAAATTCATCAAGGGCTTCTACGGCACCCTCGACGTGTCCCTCGACGACACGACCAAGGGCATCAACGGCCTCACGGCGTATAGCTATAGCCTGGTCAATCCCAACAACCCGAACAGCGGCTTCGTCAATGATGGGCCGAAGGGGACGCAGCAGGTCGGGCGACTCGGCTACATGCCGGCGCTATCGACCAACAAGTCGCAGATCGGCTACCGTACCGAGCACAAAATTGCCGACAGCGATGTCGATTTCATCATCCAGGTCGAGTCCTCGCTCTCAATCACGGCTTCCCCGGGACTGAAGACCTCCTACACGCAGCAGTCGAACGTGGTCAATGGCGCCATCGGCCTCGGCGATACCTTTGTCGGCATTCAGAACAAGGATTGGGGCAAGCTGAAGTTCGGCACCACCTACGCGCCGTATAAGAAGTCGACCGACCGTATGAACCCATTCTCGGGGATGCTCGGCGACTACGCCGTCATCATGGGCAATTCCGGCGGCGACAACCGCGTCGAGTTCGGGACCCGCCTCGACCATTCGATCTGGTACGAGTCGCCGAAGATCGCCGATGTAGTCAACTTTGATCTGCTGTACTCGCCCGGTGCGAACCGCACCTTCGACAACGTCGTTCAATCGGCCGGCTCACCCGACTGCAACGGCAGCAATGCGCCCGGCAGCGGCAACCTGCTGCTCAACTGCGACGATGGCGGCTTTGGCGACGCCGTCAGCGCCGACCTGAAGTTTGAGATGGGCGGCTTCTACGGCACCGTTGCCTATGAGCTGCACAAGGGTGTGAATCGCAACAGCGACGGCATCGGGTCGAACAACCCGATCTATGGCTACCTCGTCAGCAGCGGCAGCCCGCTGATTGACTTCGCCACTTTCAACACGCTCGTGGCGGAGTTTCCGGGCTATGCCAGCGTTGCCGGTGGTTCGCCGCCTTACCTCACCGACATCGCCAACGAGTGGGCCTTCAAGGTCGGTGCGCAATATGCGTTCGACTTCGGCCTGACCGCCAGCGCCATCTGGGAAGACTTGCACCGCGATGTTCCTCAAGATCTCGAGTTCCAGAACGAGCGTCAGCGCAACGGTACGTGGCTGGCTCTGTCCCAGAACTTCGGCTCAAAGGACAACGTGAGCGTCGGCTGGGCGCACGCCGGGAAGACCCCTGGCGACCCGGGCGGTCAGCATAATTACGATCCGTTCAGCACGAACGACACGGCCGACATGTACTCGATTGCATGGAAGCACAAGCTCGATAAGCAGCTGTACTGGTACGTCGATAGCGCCCTGACGCTCAACCACGGCAATGCGCACTACGACCTTGGTGCCGGTGGTCGCGGTGTTACGACCGACTGTCACGACGGCACCAACGACATCATTATCGACGGCAGCTCGACGGGCCCGACGACCTGGGGTGGTTGCCGCATCATGGGCTTTTCGACCGGCTTGGATTACAAGTTCTGAGCGGGAGTCGATAACGGCGATAGCCTGTTTCCGGTTCAGCCCGAACCCACGGCGGCCCTCCCCCAGCCGCCGTGGGTCGAGCACGCTCGAAAACACCCGGGAACTACGCGGTGTTTCTACCGTCACTTTTGGCAGCAAAAAACGAAGGCACTCCTATGACATCCGCGCCGGCGGCCGTCGTCTCACGACCGATTGCCACGACGGCACTAATGCCATCATTATCGACGGCGGCAACTCCGGTCCCACGACTTGGGGCAGCTGTCGCGAATTGGACTGCTCGACCGGCTTGGACTTCAAGTTCTGAGGGTCGACAGCGCGCGGCTGCCGGCGGGCGGTTGCTCGCTTCCAAGCCCGAGGCGATCCCGGCAGCTGCCGCAGCAGCACCGGTGCCGGCCCAAGCCCCGTGACACGCAAGGAGGCGCAATCGTGCGTGGAGGAATTGCGAATCACCTTGTTCCTGACGTTGCCATCCGGGCGGCGATACTCGGAACATTCTTCTGTTTCGCAACTCCGATACACGCGGGAGACGCCGGGCAGCAGGCGGCAGACAATCTGACGGAAGTCGTGGTAGGTGCGAAGCGACTGCCCGAACCGGACAGTGACGAAGCGTTGACGCAACGGGTAGAGAAAACCCTGCTCTCCGACCCGTTCTTCTATGGAGAGCACCTCACCGTCACTACTACGCATGGCATCGTGCACCTGGAAGGGAGTGTCTACGAGGATGTGGATCTGTTTCGCGTGTTGCGCGCCGCCCGAAGAGTTCCCGGCGTGAAACGCGTGGTGAATGAACTTGACATGGATGGAGCCGGTGGCAGTTGACGACGCGACCCACTCTGCTAAGCGAGCGCCATGCGCTTCGATGCCCTGCTGCACCTTGTCCTGCACCGGCGTGTACTAGCCAGCCGACGAAGCCAGACCGAACGGCAGCAGCAGACAGTACAAATAAGCGGATCGGTGCAGCAGCAGCGTTCAGGCAAACGGCAACGGTGTCCCCGCCATCCGCTCACAACCGGCCAGCAGCGCCGACATCGAACATAGCCGCTCGTCGAGAATGCGGCATTCCATCGGGCCGATCGACCCGGTGCTCTTCAGGCCGCCGATCCGCCGGCCCATGGCTCGAATGACGGCATCGGGCCTGTTGCTGGACTCGAGCACGGCATCGAACCTGCCCTCGACAAATGCCCGCGCCTCGACGCTGGTATCGATATTGCGCACACGCCGGGCAGCGGCTGACAGCATGCCAGCGCTTGCATCAGCAGCGATCGTACCTCACCGCATTCCGCCGGCACCAGAGCGGTCACCGCGCGTGACAAATTTCGAAGGTCGAATACCAACTGACCCCACAGCTTGCGTGCTTCCCACCGGCGGTCATATGCGCCGTTGTTGCGAAATACGAGGTATATCGACAGCGTCACGCCGAGCAGCGTGAATGGAGCCAGTCCGTAGCTTCCAAGCTGAAGGTCGAAGCGACTTACTGCAGCAACGACTATCGCCGCATAGACGGTGAAATCGGCGATCTGCGGCGCAATGCGTGGCACGATCGAGCCGCGCATCACAAAGAACAGCTTCAGCACACCTGGGCGGGGACGAATGATCATCACTGCCTCGAGGCGGACAAAGATGCAATTCATCCCCTTGGCGCCGGCTCCTTGGAAACAATGCGGTGCCAATTCGCTTTTCCAAGCCGGCTGGAATAGATTTCGCCTAGCCAGAGCCGTGTAGGCATTGCCCGACTGGCCAAAAAAAACGAGCGGACGTGAGCAGCGCCGAGAAATCCGGACCGAACCAGCGCGGCGCCTCGGCGCGCGTCGCCTCGTCGCTGCGCGCGGCGTTTCGACATCGGGCCTTCACCGTCATCTGGATCGCGACGGTGGTCTCGAATATCGGCACCTGGATGTACAATGCGGCCTCCGGCTGGCTGATGGTGAGCCTGAACAGCGACGCCCTGCTGGTGTCACTGGTCCAGGTCGCGACCAGCTTGCCGATGTTCCTGTTCGCACTGGCCGCCGGCGCTCTCGCCGACATCTTCGACAAGCGGCGGTTTCTGATCGGGGTCGAGGCGGGCACCACGCTGCTGTCGGCAATATTCGCGGCCATGGTCGAATTCGGCCACGTCACGCCCGGCACGCTGCTGCTATTCATGTTTTTGATCGGCGCGGGCGGCGCCTTGTCCGCCCCCGCGTGGCAATCGGTGGTGCCTCAGCTGGTGCCAGCGCAGGATCTCGCGCCTGCCGTGGCGGCCAACAGCGTCGGCATCAATATCAGTCGCGCCGTCGGTCCCGCGCTGGCCGGAACCATCATCGGCCTGGCCGGCATCGCCGCACCGTTCTGGCTCAACGCGCTGAGCAATCTCGGCGTCATCGGCGCATTGCTGTGGTGGCGCGCGCCGCTCACCGGCGCCAGTCGCCTGCCCGCGGAGCGATTCGCCAGCGCCATGCGCATGGGCTTTCGCCACGCGCGGCATAACCCGCACCTGCGTGCGACGCTGATACGAGCTGTTGCCTTCTTTCTGTTCGCCAGCGCGTACTGGGCACTGCTGCCGCTGGTGGCGCGCAATCAGATCGCCGGCGGACCGGCCCTCTATGGAGTGCTGCTCGGCGCCATAGGGGCCGGCGCGGTCGGCGGGGCCTTCGCCCTGCCGTGGGCTAAGTCCAGGCTTGGGCCGGACCTGATGGTCGTAGCGGCAACGGTCGGCACCGCGGTGTCGCTGGTGTTGTTCGGTCTCGCGCGCGTGCCCATCGTCGCTTTGGTCGCAAGCATCCTCGCCGGAGCATCCTGGATCGCCGTGCTCGCGAATCTAAACGTCTCCGCCCAGGTGGCATTGCCGGATTGGGTACGCGGGCGCGGCCTCGCAATATTCGTGACCGTGTTCTTTGGCAGTATGACGCTCGGCAGCGGCGTGTGGGGCGAAATCGCGGACATCGCTGGCCTGCCGTTGACGCATTTCATCGCGGCAGCCGGAGCACTGCTCGCGATACCCCTGACACGACGCTGGAAGCTGCAGACCGGCGCCGGCGTGGATCTCACGCCATCGATGCATTGGCCCGTGCCCGTCGTCACGCATGAGATCGAAAGCGACCGCGGGCCGGTCCTGGTGACCGTCGAATACCGGCTGACCTCCGAAAAGGATCGGAACGCTTTTCTGACCGCCCTGGAGAGATTAGCGCACGAGCGCCGGCGTGATGGCGCCTACGCGTGGGGCGTGTTCGAGGACACCGCAGAGAATGGGAGATTTCTGGAAACGTTCCTGGTGGAGTCGTGGATAGAGCACTTGCGCCAACATGAAAGAGTGACGCACGCAGACCGGGTTTTGCAGGAACATATTCACCGACTGCTCGAGCACATGCCGGCGGTGCGACACCTGATCAGCGTCGAGCCGGACCGCAACCGCGCAATCTGAAGTCTCGAGGGGATTGTGCCCATGAGTGGGTGCCGCTCATATTGAGCGGGTGCCGCTCATATAATGACACTATACGATGCTGCCGACACGCCTGCCTGGGCGCTGGAGTACTCCGACGTGGACATAGAGCCCATCGAAACCTGGTTGCGAACTATGGGATGCACTCCGGTAAAGACCGAAAACCCCACATTCCGATGGTCCCTGCGTTTCGACTTTCCCGCAACCAGTAATCACGTCATGGAGGCATTGTCCCTGTCGCACAGGCCGGGCGGCGTCGTCGTACTTTCGAAAAGGAGCATCGATGCACGCCTCGTGAGCAGCTACGAGACCCTGTCGGAGGACGCGAAAGACGCTTTCAATACCGAGCTCACCTCTACCCTGCTGCGCGACTACATCGAGTATCACCTCGACCAGACCAGCCGCGCCTCCTGTGCGCCTCGATTCCAGGTACTGGCCGAAAGATTCGACGACGGCCTAACCCTGGACGCCTTCTATGGCACCGTCGACCACGTCTACAAAACCGAACTGGCCGTGATCATGTGCTACCACAAGCACCTGGCGCGCGCGGCGCGTCTGATCGGCCTGCCCGCTTCCAGCCAATAGCCCGTGCCCCAGCACGGCAGCGCCGGCAGTCAGACAGCAGCGTGAGCCGACGCACCGGGCCTGCCGATGCCCCGGGTCAATCCCCAGTCAACCATCCGGCTGATCCAGCCGCCGCCCATGCTGGCACCGGTGACGTCCGCGAGATCGTAGGCGGCACCGCGCAGGATCGAGTCGGCGGCGCGCAAACCGCTGCGCACGGCCGGCCCGATGCCTTCGCATAGATCGCGTGTAGCGAGGCCGGCCGCATCTCCGGTCAGAAAGGCGTTATCGAGACGCACGTCCTCGATGGGCCCACGCACGTAATAGCTATACCCCGACGGCTCCGCCGCAATCCGAATGCCGAAACGCTGCTCGAGGCGATCGGCGAATCGTTGCCAGTGCAACCAGATGTCTTCGCCGCGCTGCTTCAGGCGCTGCGCCATGCCGCCGATGCCGACATTCAGCCAGCCGCGCGCCTTGGGCACGTACCAGCTGTATCCGGGCAGACCGTCCTCGAAAAACCACAGGTGGCAATCCGGATCGCTCCATTCATAGGCAAATTCAAGCTCGAGCGTGACCGTTTGCAGGGCGCGCACCCTTGGAAGCGCCTCGCGAAATAGATTTCGATGCACCGGGCAAGCCGTCCCGGCGGCGCCGATCAGATATTTGCAGCGAAATTGCTGGTCGATGACATAGTTGCCGCCGACGCGTTGAATATCCCTGACGGTGTGCGGCAGCACTTGCGCGGCGGATTGGTCCAACAGCCACGCATCGAATTCAAGCCGGCGTATCGAATGCTGCACGCAGGGAATCGGCAGGTGCAGACCCTTGAGATGCCAATGCAGGCGCCGGAAGCTGAGGAAACGGTGCGGATAAGCACTCGGGTCGAGCTCGACGTCGCGGACCACCTCCGGCGTAATCCAGCCTGCGCACAGCTTGGGTCTGGGAAATACTTCCTTGTCCAACACCAGCACATCCGCTCCACCCTGCTTCAGGCGCCGGGCAGCCGATGCTCCGGCCGGTCCCCCGCCGACCACGATGACTTCGCAGTTACGCATGCGGACGGCCCGGATCAGCTGCAGTACAGGTGCTGCCGGGTCAAGGGAATGTGGTTGTTCTCCGGCGTGGTGAACAGCACCTGAAACAGCTGCAGCGTCCCGGTCTCAAAGCCGGCAACGGATCCGGCCAGGTACAGGCGCCACATCCGCACAAAGGTGTCATCGAACATCTTGCGCACGCGATCCTCGGCGGCTCGATAGCGATCCAGCCAATGGCGAAGCGTCAGTGCGTAGTGCAGGCGGATATTCTCCACGTCCAGAACCGATAGGCCCGAGGGCTCGAAAATCTGCATCATCTCGCCGAGCGACGGCGCATAGGCTCCTGGGAAAATCCGCCGGACGATCCATGGATGCAGCAGCCCCGGATGATTGCGGCCGATCGAATGAATCAGGCCCCGTCCCCGCGAGCTGAGCGAGCGTCGAACGACTCGTCCGAGCTCCGCGTAGTTCTCGCGGCCGACATGCTCGAGCATGCCGATGGATGCGAACACGTCGTAGTGGCCGGATATGTTGCGGTAATCATCCTGGATGAATTCAACCCGATCGTCCAGGCGCTGCTGTTTGGCTCGCTCGCGGGCGTAGGCCACCTGCTCACGGGAAATATTGAACGCCCTGACCCGGGCGCCGTAGCAGCTGGCCATATGCAATGCCAGACTCCCCCAGCCACAACCGGCCTCGACAACGGAATCTCCCGGCTTGAGCTGCAGCTTGCGGCATACGTGGTCCATCTTCGCTATCTGGGCCTGCTCCAGGCTGGCTTCGGCAGCCGGGTAGTAGGCACACGTATAAGCCATCGATTCGCCGAGCCACAAGGCGTAGAAGTCATTCCCGATATCGTAATGGTGATGAATGTTCTTGCGCGAACCCGCCAGGGTATTGCGCTGGGACCGACGAAGCCAGTTGGCGACCCGATCGCTGAAGGACTGCTTGCCTTCCGCGGCCGCCATGCCGCGATAGATCAGCGCTGTCAATTCAATCAGATCACCTTCAACCTCCACACGGCCGGCGGCGTAAGCATCCCCGAACTGCACCTGCGGATCACACAGTACGCGGAACAGAGTGCTGCGGTCATGGATGCGGATTTTGATGGCGGGAGCGGCCGTGGCAGGCGCTATGCGCTCGCCGCTCCACAATACAAACTCTAACGGCGGATCGCCGAAGTTCGACAACAACCGGCGCACCAAGCGCCCCTCGAAAGATCTACGCGTCCGGCCGGGCGCCGGCGCATCGCCCGGAAAGTCGGTAAAGGTTTCGGATTCGGAATTGGCGTTCATACGGAACCCTGGTTGCAGTTCAACTGATCATTGCGCTGTTGCCACCTCTGCTCTTCGAGCGTACTGACGCTGGCCCGCCGCGGCCGCGTGCAATTTATCCGAGCTGGGCTTGAAGCACACGCATTCGACGATACTGCAATCGCAAACCGTATTCCAGCTCTCGCAGCCGTGACTGCAGGTTCGACTGTTCCCAGCGCTCCACCATGGCTCGTTTGGCGTCCCCCAGCCACTGCTCACGCAGATGAGCCCATTCCGCCACGGCCTTTGAAAATGCGTCATATTCCTCAGCGATGCGGGCGCGCAGATGCTCAATGTGCGCGCGTCCCGGGAGGCTGGCGAGTCTGCGCTGGGCCCGCTGAAACTGGTTGTCCAGCAATGCACGTTGAATCCTGAACCATGGAACTCGCTTCAGGTTGCGGGCCAGTCCGAGCACGCTCATGCTGCTGATGAACCACTTCGAAGGGTCCCATTGCCACCAGCGAAGACCATTGCGATAGTCATGCGCGAACATATGATGGAAATTGTGGTAACCCTCGCCGTAGGTCAGCAGTGCCACCACCGGATTATCACGCGCGGTATTTTCGTCGGTGTAGGGTTGGGATCCCCACATGTGCGCCAGAGAGTTGATAAAAAATGTGAAGTGATGACTGACAACCAGTCGCAGCACGCCGGCGAGCAGGAGGACTCCCCAGACATCCCCGGTCAGGAACCCGACCAGCAGCGGCAATCCGAAATTGGTCGACAACGCGAGCAGCAAGTAGTGACGGTGTTGCCACATCACCAGAGGGTCACGCTGCAAATCCCGCACCGTGCTGAAATCCGGCTCGCCACTGGGGTAACTGCGCAACATCCACCCGATATGAGAGAACCAGAACCCGCGGCGGGCGCAATAGGGATCGCGTTCGGGATCGTCGATGTAACGGTGATGCACCCGGTGGCCCGCCGCCCAATTCAAGGCGCTGTTCTGCAGCGCCATGGCACCGAACAATAGATATGCGACCTTGAGGATCGGATGGGCTTCATAGGTGCAATGGGCGAACAGCCGGTGATACCCGCAGGTGATCGCCATGCCATTGGCGCCCAGGAACAGCGTAAAGCAGACCCAGGCGGCGGCATGATACCCGTGCGTGATCCCGTACCAGGGCACCACGCTCACGGCAGCCGCAAAGGTCAGCACGAACATCAACGTGGCAGGCCAGTTGCGCGGGGCAACACCAGCTCGATTTACGGGTAACGCCATCTTGGGAATGCTCTCCATGAAATCTATATTGGGTAAATTAACCTATTTACCAGCTCTGCCGCAGGTATTCGATCGTGCTTAGTCTATATGGGCTGCCCCTGGCTTTCGACAGCCCGACCTGAGAACCTACAACTGACTGTAGATTAACATTATAAGCAATTGATATATAAAACTTTACCATCGAACTGCGCGATTGACAAAGCTGTGGACCGGATCGAGGTTGCCCACACGGAACTTTCGCCCGAGGCTCTGCGGGCGGTGATCGAATCCTTCGTATTGCGCGAAGGAACGGAGTATGGGGAGCGGGAGTTTTCCCTGGGTGAGAAAGTCAAGCAGGTGATGCGTCAACTCGAACGCGGCGAGGCGCGGATCATTTTCGACCCTCAGGCGCAGACCGTAGATATCGTGGTCAGCGCCGGCAAGCGCGGGCAACGCCGATAATGGAATCGCCGGCGCCGCGATGCGCTGGCGCGCTTCGCCGCGCCGGTATCGCGTGCTGCCTTCCTGTCCGCACGCAACGATGTGTGGGCGAACCTCGGCATTCTGGCGGTCAGCAAAAGTGTATCGCTCAGTGCCCGTCTTCGTATTTGAACGACACCTTCAATTTCGTCCGAAATGCTTCGACTTTGCCATCGTTAATCTGCAGATCCAGCTCGAGCACTTCGGCAACCCGCAGATCGCGCAGTGTCTTGCTGGCGCGAGCGACCGCAGCGGTGGCCGCCTTCTCCCAGGATTCCGTGCTGGTTCCGACGAGTTCGATTATTTTGTAGACACTCTCAGTCATGGTAGTGCGCCTCGTGATGGTTCGCCCCCGATCCGCGCGCAAGCTTATCCCTCTGGCGTTCGCTCGTCATTGTCGCGAAGGCGGGGCCGCCTCGCAGCGTCAGGCCACCTGGTCGGTCCACACCCGGAAGCTCTCGAGCGTATTGGCGCCGAATGCCGTGCTGATGGCGACGTCCGCGGCATCGCGGCCCCGGGCGATCAGGATGCGCCCGATGCGCGGCTGGTTATTGCGCGGATCGAAGGTGTGCCAACTGCCGGCCAAAAACGCCTCGAACCAGGCGGCGAAGTCCATTGGCGCATAGGGCGGCGGCATGCCGATGTCGCCAAGATAGCCCGTGCAGTAGCGCGCCGGTATGTTCATGCAGCGGCAAAAGGCAATCGCCAGATGGGCGTAGTCGCGGCACACGCCGTTGCGATCGGAGTAAGCCTGCAGCGCGGTCTTGGTGCTGCTGGCATGCTGGTAGCCGAAGGCCAGATAGTTGTGCACGAAATCGCAGATCGCCTGTACCCGCGCCCAGCCGGGTGGGGATTTTGAAAACAGCTCCCAGGCCAGTTCGGAAAGCCGGTCGGTCTCGCAGTAGCGACTGCCCAGCAGGAATACCAACGTCTCCTCCGGCAGGTTCTGCACCTCGTGTTGCCAGGCCTGGTGCGCGGCCGGCTCGGGTAGGCCTGCGTCCTGCACCAGGGCGTCCGCCGATAGCCGCAGCCTGCCTTGCGGCGCGACCAGCCGCGTGCACCAATTGCCGAAGCCGTCGCGGTAACAGGAGACCGGCACCGATGGGATGCTGATCAGGTGATCCGGCCGGATCAGGTCGGAGACCCGGCTGTAGTGGATGTTCAAGGTCAGAATCAGCGGCGTAGGCTTGGGAGAATTGTAGATCAGCTCGTAACCGGCCCGGATCTGCATCGTTTCACCTCTTGAGGAAGGGCGCGGACGGCCATCCGGTTACGCCCGCGTCACGCCAGCACTGGCTGGCGCCAGCCCTGGCTGGCGCCAGCATGCGCCTAATATGCGGCTGATTTATGCCGTTCTCTTTCTGGCCCGAGACGCGCGCCCTGGGCGCAGGCTCCTGCCCTGGTAGAGCTTGGAAGCCTCATCCTGCACGCGCTGCCGATATCGCATCAGCTCTTCCGGCAGATGCTGCTTGACGTAGCAGCTCAGGGCGGCATCGATCAGACGTGCCACCTTTACGCCATCGCGCTGCGCCATGCGTCGTGCGCGTTCCATCAGCCGGGAGTCCACCCAGAAGGTCAGATCCTCATCGGCCGCGCGGCGCGCCGGATAAGGCTCGAACGCTCGATCGGCGTGCTGATCCAGAAACCAGGCGATCGCTTCGTCGTGCACCTGATCTTTGGTCGACCATCGATGATTGCGTTGCGGAATCGATTGCCGCTCGACGATCAGGCCACGGAACCACACCTCGGTATCGATTGCGTAGCGCGTCTTCGGCGGCAACGTCTGATGCTGCAGGGTACGCAAGCCCAGTGCGCGCGCACTGCGTGTCTTGTTCGCCTTCTTTCCCGCCACCAGTTCACCCTCGGAAAGTCTTCGGCCCAGAGCCGCGAATGGTAGCGTGGCGCTTGGGCTCCTACATCGAGCGGCAGCTTTGATTAACTCCAAGCTCGCCCTTGGGGCAGCGCGCTGCTGGCGTCTATCGCGTCGATACTGCCACCGGCAATTCCATTAGTACAAATTATTTTTAATAGTATTATCAAATACTTATAACACTATTATCACAATTAAAATTCAAATATGCATCATCCGCGGCGGAAAAAACCCTGATCTGACAGCAGTGCGGGGCCATTCAGCGTCGTGATCTTCGGCTCTTGAGTTTCGCAGGCATCGCGCTATATTTAGTCTGCATAGCATTGAACACACAAGCATTCCTCGAACGACAACTATTAGGGCGCTACCTGAGATTTGCGCTGAAATAAGCATATGCATGCGAGCGAACAGCAAGCGCCGCAGGGAGCCCAATATATGGGAAACATATGTGCTCGCCTGGAGGCGGCCGCGCTGTCCTTGACGGGTCCCGGTCACATCAAGCATCGCTTGTTCGATGCCTACCGCAGATATCTGCAAGACATTCAGCAGTCCGACGTGCCTGGCGAGTTAGCTCCTGAATTCGGCGCCATGATTCAAGCCTTGCATCGTGCGCCCGCCCTGCCTGGCGATGATGTCGTCAAAGCCTCGGTGCGAAAGCTCTCCAATGATCAGGCGTGTCGTTATGCCGAGCTGGTCGTGCGGCTGTATGGCATGTTCGCGGGCATGAGCCATCACGTGGCCGCGCGCAACGCCCGTCCGGTGGTGCCGCTGGCGAAATTCCTGGCGACCGAGGCCAGCAGCAATTCCTAATCGAGCTTGAATTCGATCGTGTCCCAGCGCGTGGTGTCTTCATGCCGCGCCTGCCGCTTCACCGCATCCACCAGCGCCCGCTCATCCCAGGAGACATTCTCATCGTACAGCCCATGGAGCGCCTTCGCCCGCGGCTGTTCGAGGCCGAAATGCGGCAACAGCAGCACCGGCTTGTCGCTGGCTTTGGCGTAGTTGAGCTCGAACACCAACAGGTCCTGCTGCTGCGGATACAGGCTCGACAGCGCGATCACCACTTCGGCCGGCGCAATCTGCCGGCGTAATTCCTCGCGCAGGCCTTCCTGGCCGCCCACTGGCGGCCGCACATCCGGGGCGCTGCAATTCTTATAATAAAAATTCTGAGCGCTCTCGATGTATTCGAATACTCGCAGGTAGTCGTCCACCTCCTCGAAACAGTGGGTGACGAATACCCGAATGGGATCGCGTTGAGACATGCTGCCAGTGTACTGTGACGGCCGGCCGAATGGATAGATACCCGCTGCATCTGCCGTGAGACTTCTTGTTTACAATATCCGCTATGCCACCGGGACGGGCCCGGCATTTCACTTTCCAATACCGGGCGCCGGCTACCTACGCAGCAGCCGGCGCGTGCTGGAGCGCATCACAGAGTTGATTCGCGCTGAAGATCCGGACCTGGTCGGACTGATCGAGGTCGATACCGGCTCGGTGCGCACCGGCATGCTCAATCAGGCCACCTATGTCGCCGCCGCGCTCGGCCACTACACCGCCCACCAATGCAAGTACGGCACCGGCTCGATCAATCAGCTGGTGCCGATCGTGCGCAAGCAGTCCAATGCGCTGCTGGCGGCGCCGCGGGTGACCGGCGAGCGCTTCCATTACTTCGATACCGGCATCAAACGACTGATCATCGAGCTCGAGCTGGACCAACTGTGCGTATTTCTCGTGCACCTGTCGCTCAAGTTCCGTCACCGCCAATATCAGTTGCGCACCCTCCATGACCTGGTGGTGCGCTCACACAAACCGGTCATCGTCGCCGGCGATTTCAATACTTTCTGGGGCACGCACGAGATCTATCTGTTCATGCGCGCGGCCGGTCTGCGCAGCGCCAATAGCGAGGGGCTGCCCTCATTTCCGTCGCGCCACCCGCGCGTGGAGCTGGACTTTATACTGGTCAGCAGGGGCATCGACGTAACCTCGTTCCGTATTCCAGCTGTCACCTATTCCGATCATCGGCCGCTGGTATGCGATTTCGAGCTCAACGGCAACTCGATCGGGCCTGAATTCCCATGACCGAGTCGCCGGCCTGCAGCATCGATGTCGATGCCGACAATGTCGGTTGGCTCACGCTCGACAAGCCCGGCAGTTCCGCCAATACGCTGGGCCGTGCGGTGCTGCTCGGCCTGGAGCGACAGGTGGAGGCCGCCGAGCGCCGCGCCCTGCGCGGGCTGGTGATCAGGTCGGGGAAGCCCACCGGCTTTATCGCCGGGGCCGACATCCGCGAATTCACCAGCTTCGACTCCGAAGCCGCGGCGCTCGAGTCGATCACACTCGGTCAGCGGATCTGCTCGCGCATCGAGGCGCTGCCCTACCCCACGGTGGCGGCCATCCACGGCTTCGCCCTGGGCGGCGGCCTTGAACTGGCGCTCGCCTGCGACTACCGCATCGCCATCGGGGATTCGAAGCTGGCCCTGGGCCTGCCCGAGGTGCAGCTCGGCATCCACCCGGGATTTGGCGGCACGGTGCGCAGCGTACGGCTGCTCGGGGTGCGCCAGGCGATGAATCTGATGCTGACCGGCCGCACGGTGCGCGCCGATCAGGCGCTCAAGCTCGGCCTGGTCGACCGACTGGTCGCGAGCACAGCCGAACTCGAAGCGGCCGCGCGACAGATCATTCAAGCCGCCCCGCCGCGGCATCGACCACCGTGGCTCGAACGCGCCTTGAGCTGGCCAGGCGTGCGTGCGCTGCTGCGCCCGGTGCTGCTGCGGCAGGTCGCGGCACGTGCCCGGCCTGAGCATTACCCCGCGCCCTATGCCATCGTCGATCTGTGGTCGAAGTACGGCGCGCGCGGCGACGCGGCCTTTACCGCCGAAGCGCATTCGATCGCAGCGCTGTTTCACAATGACAGCACACGCAATCTCATCCGCGTGTTCCTGCTGCGGGATCGACTCAAGGCGCTGGCGGGCAAGAGTGCGGCGCCGATCGAGCGCGTACACGTGATCGGCGCCGGCGTCATGGGCGGCGACATCGCCGCCTGGTGCGCGCTGCGCGGCCTCAGCGTCACGCTACAGGACCGGGAGCTGAAATTGATCGAGCCCGCACTGGCACGCGCCGGCGGCCTGTTCGCCAAGCGCCTGTCGACGCCGGCCGAGCGCACCGCCGCAAGCGAGCGGCTGCGCGCCGATGTCGAAGGCAAGGGTGTCGCCGATGCCGACGTCGTCATAGAGGCCATCTTCGAGGATCTGGAGGCCAAGCGGGCGCTGTATGCGGTCGCTGAGCCGCAGCTGCGCTCCGGCGCCGTGCTCGCCACCAACACGTCCAGCCTGACGCTCGAATCGCTGGCCGCCCTACTTGCCGACCCGGGCCACCTGGTCGGCCTACATTTCTTCAACCCGGTGCCGCAGATGCCACTGGTGGAGGTGGTGCATTTCCCGCCCACCCGGCCGGACGTGCTGGCGACCGCGATGGCCTTGACCCGACGCATCGACAAGCTGCCGCTTCCGTGCCGCAGCAGCCCCGGATTCCTGGTCAATCGCGTGCTGTTCCCGTACCTGTTCGAAGCGCTGCATGCCGCCGGGGAAGGCATCGCCTTCAATGCCATCGATCGGGCGGCGCTCGAGTTTGGCATGCCCGTGGGCCCGATCGAGCTATCCGACGTGGTCGGGCTGGATGTCCTGCTGCATGTCGGGGAGATCGTGACGCGCGAGCTGCAGAAAGAACCGCCTGCCTACGTGGAAAGACTTCGCCAGCTGGTGCAGGAGAGGAAACTTGGACGCAAGAGCGGGCAGGGCTTTTATCAGTGGCGCGACGGCAAGATCGTTCGACCACCGGAGCGCCCCGACGCGCCCGAGGATCTTGCCGATCGCCTGATCCTGGCGCTGGTCAATGAATGTGTCGCGTGCCTGCGTGAAGGAATTGTGGAAGATGCGGACCTGATCGATGCCGGGGTAATCTTCGGCGCCGGCTTCGCGCCCTTTCGCGGCGGCCCACTCGCCTACGCTCGCGCGCGGGGCGTCGATGCCTGCATCGCGCGACTCGAGGCCCTCGCCAGGGGCTACGGCGCGCGATTTCGCCCCGATGAGGGCTGGAGCGCGCTGCGTGACATGGCCTGACCGCGCGCGGAAACGCCTGTGCTACCATCGATTGGGGGTGGAAAAACGATGAGAGGAACTGAGGCCTCGCGCTCATGAGCGAAGAACGGGCTGTCGATGTGGCGTTGCTCCGAAAATTCTCGCCGTTCGAGGGCATGAAGAAGGAAAATCTGCTCGCCTTGGCTCGCAAGGTTACCATCACGCAGATTCCGGCGAACCGCGTGCTTTTCAAGGAAGGCGACAAGGACCGGCGCACCTATTGGCTGCTATCGGGCCTGATCGAGCTGCGCGAGGGCTCGAACACCGTGGCGATGATTCGCGCCGGCAGCCCCGAGGCGCGCAACCCGATCGCGCCGGCGCTGCCTCGCAAAGTCAGCGCACGCGCCGTCGATCCGCTCGAGTGCCTCGCGGTTGACAGCGAGCTGCTCGACATGATGATTACCTGGGATCAGACGGGCACCTACGAGGTGGCGGAGCTTCAGGCGCAGTTCGCCGGCAGCGGCGGTGACGACTGGATGACGACGCTGTTGCAGACCCAGGCCTTCCACCGCATCCCGCCGGCCAACATCCAGGCGATTTTCATGCGCATGCAGCGCGTCAACTGCCGTGCCGGCGAGACGATTATTCAACAGGGCGCCGAAGGCGATTATTTCTACGCCATAGTGAGCGGCAAATGCCTGGTAACCCGTGAGACGCCGATAAATCGCGGCGGCCTGAAGCTGGCGGAGCTCGGCATCGGCGACACCTTCGGCGAGGAAGCGCTGATTTCCGAGGCCAAACGCAACGCCACCGTGAGCATGCTGACCGATGGCGTGCTGATGCGGCTCAACAAACAGGACTTCCGCGAGCTGATGAATGAGCCGCTGGTCAAGTGGGTGACGTATGCCGAGGCGCGCGCAATGATCCTGCAGGGCGGCCGCTGGCTCGACGTGCGTCTGCCCTCGGAGCACCAGAACCTCGCGATCGAGGGCTCGCTCAACATTCCGCTGTACTTCATCCGCCTCAAAATCTCGACACTCGATCGCGCGACCAAGTACGTCGTGTACTGTGACACCGGTCGACGCAGCTCGGCTGCCGCATACATCCTGGTGGAGCGCGGTTTCGATGCCTACGTGCTGCGCGGCGGACTCGACAGCGCCGAGCGCGACGTGCGTCGGGGCCTTTAGATCGGGCCCGCGCTAGAGCCGGCCCGCGCTGCCGCGGCGCCGGCCAGAACCCGCCTCACCGCACCCGCCGGTTTCACTCCGGTGGCAGTTCCTGGGCCGGCACCTGCTTCCCGTGCACGCCGCAGCGCAGACGAAACGGCACCTGAATGCGGACCAGTGGCCCGCGATCGAGGCGTTCGGCTTCGACCATGAACACCTCGGACAGCTGAGTATCATGGCGGTCGACAAACATCAAATAACCCTCATGCCCGGCGATCCGCGACGCGATGTGCTCGCCGGCACGACCCAGATCAAAACTCCTGCTGTTGGCGGGTGACCGCCCGCCCTGGGTGTTTGCCAGCACGCTTGAGATCTTGGATAGCGGCGCCACGGTTGACGCCGGCATCAGCACCATAGGTGTCGCCGGACCAACACCGCTGATCAAACTTCTGCAATACGCCGTACGCTGCGGCGTCGGCAGCTCGCCACGCACCGCCGCGCACACACTGAGCGCGGTGGGAAACGTGTCACAGCTGGTGACCGCGCCCGAACAGCACCTGATGACGCTGGCTCGCGCCCTGGATGCGGGCACTTCCTATCAGCTGGTGGCGCCGCATTTCTTCGTGTCCGGTGGCACGCTTAAGACAGCTCAATGGTTGCGTCGGCTGGTCGATGGGATTTCGACATTGGCGGCGACCACAACAGCCTGCTGCTACCAGGCTGACTGGATCGAAGGGGCGCCGCGAGTCCGGCAGGCCTACATCGTGTGCGTGGCTTTATCGCCCGAGATGGCGCCAGCCAGATAATTCTCGATCTTGGTACGAGTCTGCCCGCGATCCTGGTCGGAGAACTGCACGCCGATACCCGCCGTGCGCTTGCCCTGGGCGCCCTTGGGCGTGACCCAGATCACGCGACCCGCGACTGGCAGTTTCTCATCCTCACCCATCAGATTGAGCAGCATGAACACTTCATCGCCGATCCGATAGTTGCTGTTGGTCGGAATGAACAGACCCCCGTTCTGCACGAACGGCATGTACGCCAGATACAGGGCGCTCTTGTCCTTGATGGTCAGTGTCAGCAAGCCCGGCTTGTTGATGCCGGATCTGGAGTTTGGATCTTTGGCCATATTTCCCGGGCAATCCTTCTGAAGAATTAACGATCTACACGAGCGCGCGCTCCGCCGCGCTGCCGGGCGCGCGGCAATTGCCACAGCAGCTGCTCGAGCGCCAGCGAACGGTTGATGGAAGTCAGCCGCAGTCGCCGCAGCTCATAGATGCCATCCAGCAACCGCAGCAATACTGCAATATTCATGTCCGAACCCGATTCTGGCAAGTGGGCGCTACTGCGCAATTCCGACGATTGGCGCGGCCTGCCCACGGCGTCATCGATGCGCGCTGTGATCCAGGTCTCAAGGCAGGCCAGGCGCATGGCTAGCGACTCGCCACGCGCCCAGCGCTCGGCGGTTCCCGGAATGTCCATCCGGCCGGCCAGCGCATCGCTCAGGCTACGGTCGGTTTCGGCCTTGAGGCGCGCCAGCTCGGCTGGATCGGCCTGCAGCGCCTCGAACGGCGCATCCCGGAGCACGTCGAGTACCGTCGACCAGGGGCCGGGACCCTTGTGGCGTTCGAGCCAGGCCACACTGACTACGCGTGCCGGCGCGGCAATGCGCAGTCGCAGGCAGCGGCTCAGGATGGTCGCGGGCAGGCGCGAAGGAGTGGCACTGACCAGGATCAGCGTCACCGCGGCACGCGGCTCCTCCAACGACTTGAGCAGTGCATTGGCCGCATTCGCATTCATGCTGTCGGCCGGAGATATCAGCGCCACCGTGGCGCCGCCACCGTGCGAGGTGAGCACGAGTTGCTCCGACAGCTCGCGTACCTGCTCGACGCGAATCAACTTCGAGTCCTCGATCGGATGCACTTCGATGAAATCCGGATGCTGCGATGCGCGGAACATGCGGCAATCCCGGCAGCGGCCGCAGGGCGCACCCGGCTCGCGGCACAGCGCCAGTTGCGCCGCGAAACGCCCAAGGGCCTCGCCGCCCGCTCCGCGCCCGTCGTGTATCAGCAGCCCGGTCGGATAACGGTTCGCCGAACGCGCGCGGCGCAGCTGCTCGATCTGCGGCGCAAGCCACGGCACATCCAGGGCCGATTGCGCTGCCGATAATACCTGCTCTGCCATGATTGAGCCGGGTACGCCGATCACGCCGACGCCGCCGGCAGCAGATCGGCGATGGCCTCGAGCGCGCGCCCGACCACACTCTGCGGCGCGCCGGCGGCATCGATGATACGCACGCGCCCGGACCCGGTCGCCGCCAGCTCGAGATAGCGCGCGCGCACCCGCTCGAAAAAACGCCAATCCTCGTCCTCGAACCGATCGCCCTCCCCCTGGCGCTTGCCGGCGCGCGCGAGTCCCAGCTCTACCGGTAGATCCAGCAACAGCGTACGGTGTGGCCATAGGTCCGCATGCACGGCGATCGCCAGCCGCTCGATCAGCGCGGGATCGACGCCCCGGCCCGCGCCCTGATAGGCGCGTGTGGCATCCGTAAACCGGTCGCAGATCACCCAGATCCCGCTCCTGAGCGCCGGGCGTATCAGATTCTCCAGATGAATCGCGCGCGCGGCGAACATTAGCAGCGTCTCGGCCTCGGCGCTGATGCGCTCCCCGCCCCGCGCGAGTACCAACGCGCGCAGCTGCTCGGCCAGTGGCGTGCCACCCGGCTCGCGCGTGAGCCGCACCCGCAGGCCACGCTCATTGAGCGTGGCTTCGAGCGCTCGCGCGAGCGTCGATTTGCCCGCGCCCTCAATGCCTTCGAGGCTGATAAATTTCCCCTCTGCACTCATCGCTGATGCCCAGAGCTAGGGGGCGTGGCCAGCCTCGAATCCGGCTGCACGCCGACCTTGCGCAGATAAGCGCGCAAGGCCACGTCGTGCTGCGCCAGTGTGGACGAGAATTGATGCGTGCCATCGCCGTTGCCGGTGGCGACGAAGTACAGCGCGTCGATGTCGGCGGGATGCAGCGCCGCCTGCAGCGACGCCGCACCCGGCAACGCGATCGGCGTCGGCGGCATACCGGTGCGGGTGTAGGTGTTGTAGGGCGTATCAGTCTCCAGATCGCGCGTATGGATGTGGCCATCGTAGCTCTCACCCAGCCCGTAGATCACGGTTGGATCAGACTGCAGGCGCATGCCGTTACGCAGACGGTTGATGAATACCGCGGCGACTTTGGGACGCTCGTCCTCGCGAGCCGTCTCCTTCTCGATGATCGAGGCCAGGATCAAAGCCTCATCAGCATTGGCGAGCGGCAGATTCGGGGCGCGATCGAGCCAGGCGCTGTTCAGCTCAGTCTGCATGCGCTCGTAGGCGCGGTCGAGAACCCTGCGATCGCTCGTGCCCGCCGCGAAGCGGTAAGTATCGGGAAAGAATCGTCCTTCCGCGGCCTCACCCTCGTGCCCGAGCGCATCCATGATTTGCTGCGCGGAAAGTCCGCTTAGCTGGTGCGCCAGCGCCGGATGCGCATCCAGCGCGCGCCGCATCTGCGCAAAGCTCCAGCCTTCAACCACGGTCACCGATTCGAGCACCACCCGGCCGGCGATGAGCTGCTCGAGCACCTCGCGCGCGCTCGAGTGCGGTGGCACCTCGTAGGTACCGGACTGCAGGCGCGGCAATGGTCCATGCAGGCGCAGATAGATCTCGACTAGCCGCGCATGACGCAGCGCCCCCTGCCGCTGCAGACCCAGCAGTATGCCGCGCAGGCTGGCGCCGGGCGCCACCTCCACGCGCACCGGCGCGGTCACGGCGGCAGGTTGATCCATCTCCCAATCGAGGCCGCGCCACAGCAGCAGCGCGACCGCGCCCAGCGCCACCACTGCCGCCAGCAGACTAAGCGTGCGCCGCATCGATCAATCCGCGCAGTTGCTGCGCATAGACATCGCTCTGCAGCGTGCGACCCTCGAGCACCCGCGCCGATTGCACACCCCAACGCACGTTGGTGAGGAAGGCTTCGCGCACAGTGGCCAGCTCGGCGCGCGCCACCGACCGTACGCGCACGCCGGTACCCTGTCTGGCCGCGGCCTGCAGCACCAAGCGCCGCATCACGCCCGCGACGCCACAGTCGGTGAGCGCGGGGGTGAACAGTCCGGTCTCGTCGGCAAAAAACACATTCGACATGCTGCCACCGATCACCTGGCCCGCGGTCGACAACATCAGCACTTCATCGAGTCCCGCCTCATCTCGCGCCATTTGCGCCAGCACCTGCTCGAGCCGGTTCAGGTGTTTGAGGCCCGCCAGCAGCGGATTCATGCCCAGTGTGATACTCGAGACGCCGAGGCGAAAGCCCGGCTCGCCGCGCTGCGGGGATTCCGGCCAGTCATGGCGGCTGACGATACGCGTGGGCCGCTCGTCGCCGGCCGGAGCGTAGCCCCGGCGGGTCGCGGCGCCGCGCGTCACGATCACCTTGACCATACAGCGCTCCTGGCCAGCCGCGAACCCGCAGATCTCGCCGCGCAGCAGCTCAAAGTCCCGAAATGGCAGTCGCAGTCGCTCGCAACCTTGCTGCAGGCGCTCGAGGTGCAGTGGCAACCAGCGCGCCTGCCCCTCGCGACAGGAGACAGTCTCGAACAGACCGTCCCCGTACTGCAGCCCGCGGTCGCTGCAGGCAATGCTGTGACCGGCGCGGCCATCGATCAGCGGGACATTCATTCGTCGGCCAGAGCGGCGAGCAGGCCGCGCGCCTTGGCGCGTGTCTCGGCCAGCTCGCGCTGCCAATCCGAGTCCGCCACGATGCCCGCGCCGGTGCGCAGTTCGACACTGCGCTCATGCAGTGTCAGGCTGCGGATCAGGATATTTAAGTCCATGGAACCGTCGGCGTTGATGAAGCCCAGGGCGCCGGTATAGGCCTGACGTGCCTCGGCCTCGAGCTCGGCGATGATCTGCATGCAACGGAATTTCGGACAACCGGTAATGGTGCCGCCGGGAAACACCGCGCGCACCACGTCGATCGGCGTCAAATCGGGCAACAGCTGACCGCATACGTTCGACACGATGTGATGCACGTGAGCATAGCTTTCGATGCGCATGAATTCATCGGCATGTACGCTGCCCGGCTGGCAGATGCGTCCCAGATCATTGCGCTCCAGATCGATCAGCATGACGTGTTCCGCCCGCTCCTTCGGATGCGCGATCAGTGCCGCGATCTCGCGCTGATCCTCATCGGCCGCGCCGCTGCGCGGCCGCGTTCCCGCGAGCGGCCGGGTCTCGACGCGGCGCCTGCCGACCCGTACCAGGCGCTCGGGCGAGGAACTCAGCAGGCGCCAGTTCTGAAACTGCGCCAGCGCCGCAAACGGCGCTGGGTTTACCGCGCGCAAGCGCTCGTACAGCGCCGTCGTCGCCACGCTCAGCGGCATTTGGCGCTCGAGTTCGCCGCGCCACGGGCGCGACAGATTCGCCTGATAGATGTCGCCCGCGCGAATGTAGTCGAGTGCGGCTTCGACGCGAGTGCGGAAACGATGCGGCGCTTCCTCCTCGACGCGCACCGGCGCGTTCCCGGGCCGACAGGCGCCCGGCAGCGCGGCCAGCGCCGCGCTCAAGGCCTCGAGCCGGTCCTCCCGGCCGCCTTCCGCAAACAGCCAGGCCTGCTGCGCGAGGTGGTCATACACCAGCCCCGCCGGGATGCGCAGGGCGAACGCCGACGGCGCATCGCCATCGGTGTGCGCTCGCGCCGCCAGGTTCAGCAGCGGCTCGATTTCGGCCGCCAGCTCGTAGCCCAGAAAGACCATCCAGCCGCCGCGGAATGGGCCGGGCGGCTCGTCGGCCGCGGCCACGCCGCCGCTGGCCGCCCCGCGACTCGCCGCGCTCGCCGCGCTCGCCGCGACCGCGTTGTTGTCGTCGCCGCCGGTGCCGCCCTGGCTGCGCCAGGCGGCCTCGAGCGCACTCAGAAAACCATGGGTATGCGGCAGTGGCATGCCGGTCGCGTGCAGCCGGCCGCGCCCGTCCTGCCACAGTGCCGCCTGGGGATAGGCAGCCAGTATCGAATAGCGGCTCAACGGGCCGCTGGCCGCACTGTCGAGCAGCACCGGAAAAGCCTCAGGGTCACTGTAAGCCAGGCGTCGAAGGGTGTCGGCACCGACCGCTACCGGCCGCACCAGCAGCCTGTCCCGGATTTCCACGTGCGCCACCTACGCGTAGCCTTCGCGCCCGGCGCGGCGGCGGCGCTCAGCCGCTGCCGACGCGCCGGAAAATGAGCGTACCGTTGGTACCACCGAAACCGAAGGAGTTCGACACCGCGACGTCGATATCCATCGGCCGCGCGGTATTGGGCACGTAATCGAGGTCGCACTCCGGATCCGGGTTCGCATAGTTCGTGGTCGGCGGCGCGACCCGATCGCGGATCGCGAGCACGCTGAAGATCGCCTCGACGACGCCGGCGGCACCGAGCAGATGCCCGGTCATTGATTTGGTGGAACTGACCGCCAGTTTTCTCGCGTGCTCGCCGAAGGCGCGCTTGATCGCGATGGTCTCGACTCTGTCCCCGAGCGGTGTCGAAGTCGCATGCGCATTCAGGTATTGAACGTCCTCGGCGTTGAGCTGCGCATCGCGCAGCGCATTGACCATCGCCAGCCGGGCGCCATCGCCGTCCTCGGGCGGGGAGGTGATGTGATGGGCATCCCCGCTCATACCGAAGCCGATCAGCTCGGCGTAGACACGCGCACCGCGACGCCGCGCGTGCTCGTATTCCTCGAGCACCATGGCGCCGCCGCCATCGCCGAGCACAAAGCCATCGCGATCGCGATCCCATGGCCGGCTTGCGGTCTGCGGTGAGTCATTGCGCGCAGATAGCGCCTTCGCCTGCGCAAAGCCGCCGAGGCCAGTGGGTGTAGTGGCCATTTCGGCGCCACCGGCGAGAATCAGGTCGGCATCGCCGTACTGAATGCATCGGGCTCCCAGTCCGAGCGCGTGCGTGGAAGTGGTACAGGCCGTGACCACGCCAAGGTTGGGCCCGCGCAGACCGTAGCGGATCGAGAGATGCCCGGAGATCATGTTGATGATGGTCGAGGGCACGAAGAACGGCGAGATCTTGCGCGGATTGCGCCCTGAATCAACATACGCCGCGTGCGTCTCCTCGATGGTCCACAGTCCGCCGATGCCCGCGCCGGTCACAACGCCGCAACGATCGCGGTCGAGCCGGTCGAAGTCGAGGGCGGCATCGCTCACCGCCTGCACGCCGGCGGCAACGCCGTAGTGCATGAACTCATCCATGCGGCGTGCGTCCTTGACACTCATGTACTGATCGACGGCGAAGTCGCGCACGGCGCCACCGAAACGGGTCGGGAATGCCGAGACGTCAAAACGATGGATGGGGCCGATGCCGCTCTCACCGCGCAGGATGGCCGCCCAGGCATCGACCACATTGCCCCCGACCGGGCAGATCAGGCCGAGACCGGTGACGACGACTCGGCGTTTACTCATCAGGCTCTCGAATCGGCAGTGGCAAATGCAGCGCCACACACAGCGGCATCAACGACGAACTCAGGCTTTGTTGCGGCGTTCGCTGATGTAATCGATCGCCTGTTGCACGGTGGTAATCTTTTCAGCGTCTTCGTCCGGAATCTCGATCTCGAATTCTTCTTCCAGCGCCATGACCAGTTCGACGGTGTCGAGCGAATCGGCGCCCAGGTCGTCGACGAACGAGGCGGCATTGGTGACTTGTTCAGCCTTCACACCCAGCTGTTCGGCAACAATCGCCTTCACCTGTTGTTCCACGGTGCTCATCTTTTAATAATCCTCTTTCGTGTTGACTCTCAGGACCCGCTGGGGTCGCCTCAGGGGGCGCTTCCGCATGGGGCGCGTATTGTAGGGGAACCCCCGGGCGCTCGCCACTTCGCCTGTGCGGGAGTACTTGATTATTCAGATTATTTGCGCCAGGAGCCAGCTTTGAGCTCCACTTTAGCCCATGTACATGCCGCCATTGACGTGCAGCGTCTGCCCCGTGATGTAGCCCGCCTCGCGTGAGGCCAAAAACAACACGGCATTGGCGACCTCCTCGGCGCCGCCAAAACGGCCGACCGGAATCTGTGCCAAATAGGCCTCCCTCTGCGCCTCGGGCAACATCCGTGTCATATCCGTCTCGATAAAGCCGGGGGCGACGGTATTGACCGTAATGTTGCGTGTAGCCACTTCCTTGGCGAGCGCCTTGGTGAAACCCACCAGTCCGGCCTTGGCCGCCGCGTAGTGCACCTGACCGGCGTTGCCGATCGATCCGACCACCGATCCGATGTTGATGATACGGCCGTGTCGTTCCTTGAGCATGCGGCGCAGACAGCCCTTGGACAACCGAAACACCGCCGACAGGTTGATCTGCAGCGTCTGCTCCCAATCCTCGCTCTTCATGCGCAAAATCAACGCATCGCGGGCGACGCCGGCGTTGTTGACGAGGATCGTCGGCAGGCCTTCGGCCCCGTCCAGGGCATCGATCAGCGCATCGGTCGAGGCGGCCTCGGCCGCATTCCAGACCAGCCCGCGGCCCGTGATGCCGGCGGCGCGAAAATCCGCCCGCAGCTGGTCGGCGCCGTCGGCCGTCGTGGCCGTGCCGATCACTGTTGCGCCGGCGCCGCCGAGCGCCAGCGCGATGGCGCGACCGATACCACGCGAGGCCCCAGTCACCAGTGCCACATCCGAGTCAAGCATGCACTGCTCCTGGACCCGCGGCCGCGGAAGTGCCGGCAACAGCGGCCGCGAGCGACTCCGGATCCTCGAGCGCATAGCAGTTTGCGCTGCGCTCGATACGCCGGTTCAAGCCGGTCAGCACCTTGCCCGGACCACATTCGATCAGGGTCGGCGCCAGGGCCAGCAGTGCCCGCACGGTCTGCGTCCAGCGCACCGGGCTCGCCAGCTGTCGCACCAGGCTGGCACGTATGTCCGCCGGGTCTGAATGCTCGGCCGCGTCCACGGCGCTGATATAGCGATACACGGGCGCCCGCACTTCGATCTGGTCCAATCGCGCCGACAATTGCTGCGCGGCCTCACGCATCAGGCGCGAATGTGCGGGCACGCTGACCGGCAACAACACGGTGCGCTTGGCACCGCGTTCCTTCGCCAGATTCATGGCCCGCTCGACCGCGCCGGCATGGCCGGCGATCACCACCTGGCCGGGGAAATTATAATTGACCGCCTCCACCACTTCGCCCTGTGATGCCTGCGCGCAGGCCGCTTCCACCTCGGCATCATCGATTCCAAGAATTGCCGCCATCGCACCGGCGCCCTCGGGCACTGCGCGCTGCATGATCTGACCGCGATATTGCACCAGCTGCACCGCGGCTTCGAACGGCAGCGCTTCCGCACAAACCAGGGCGCTGAATTCGCCCAGGCTGTGACCCGCGACCACCGCGGGTGTGGCGCCGCCCTGTTCGCGCCAGGCACGCCAGGTGGCCACGCCGGCAACCAGCATCGCCGGCTGCGTGTACTCGGTGGCATTGAGGCGTTCCGCCGGACCCTCAGCCACCAACCGCCGCAGGTCGATGCCGAGCGCCTGCGATCCTTGCTCGAAGCATTGCGCTGCCTGCGCATAGCGCGCCGTCAGCGCCGCGAGCATACCGACCGATTGTGAACCCTGGCCCGGAAACACCAGCGCAATGGACATTCTTGTTTCAGACCTCGCAGCTACAGTAACTCGACAGGCGCGGCGCGCCCGGCGCCGCTCGATGGGTGCAAAGCGGCGCGGATTATAGCGGCTTCGCTGCCGCGCGCGGCAGCAACGCGGCGATCAGGCCGCCGAGCGTGCCGAACAGATGCGCCGCGGGTACCAGCGGCAGATCGCCTTCGAACAGGCTGGCCCCGGACTGCTCCTCATAGACCAGCTTGACGATCAGCAGCAGCAACAGCACTGCGCCCAGACCGTCGCCGCGCCGGTATATCGCCCACGCTCCCGCGGCCCAAGCCCCATGCAACACCCCTGAGGCACCGAGATACCAGTCGACCGTCGGGCGCAGGAACCACAGTCCGGCATCGATGGCCGCGGTTGCCACCAACGCAATCCATAGCCAGCGGCGCGGCGAGAACTCGCGTGCGAACAGCATCCACAGCAGTGTCAGGCCGGCACAATTGAGCAACGCATGCTGCCAGCCCAAATGCACCAGGTGCGCGCTGAGCAGTCGCCACCATTGATAGTGCGCCAGCGCGCCGCGCTCGTATTGCAGGCTCTCGCGCCCCCAGCCACCGGTCAGGCCCAGTGCCAGGACCAGCGCCACCGTGGCGAGCAGTGCTGCACCATAACGAGCGTCGCAGTTCGCCGACCGGAACCAAGAATGTGCGCTGCTGTCAGTTCTGATTGTCTTCATTTGTTATCATCGAGCGATCAACAGCTATGGCTACTCGCCGCGGCCAGTCGACTATATGAGCGCCAAAGTCCAGGGTACAGCTTGGACCCCATCATCCCTGCAGCGTGGCTTCACGCTGATTGAGATCATGGTGGTCGTAATCATTATCGGCCTGCTCGCAGCGGTCGTGGTCCCGCAGTTCCTCGGCCGCGTCGATGACGCGCGTATTGCCAAGGCCAAACAGGACATTCAGGCCCTCGAAACCGGCCTGACCATGTTCAAGCTCGACAACTTCTCCTATCCGACCAACGAGGAAGGACTCAAGGCGCTGGTGGAGAAGCCCAATGACCCGAACATCAAGAACTGGCGTCCCGGCGGTTATCTCAAGCGCCTGCCCAAGGATCCCTGGGGCAACGACTATCAGTACCAATATCCGGGCACGCACGGCGACATCGACGTGTTTTCGTTCGGCGCGGATGGTCAGGCCGGCGGCGAAGGCGTCAACGCGGATATCGGCAACTGGAACCTCGACAACTGACCCGAGGCTGCCCGAGCGCACACGCCGTGACTCGTACGCACCGGTCAGGTTCGTCGCTGCTGCTGCGCCAGCGCGGCTTCACGCTGATCGAAATTCTGGTCGTGGTGGTGATCATCGGCATCGTGATCGTCGGGGCCATCCTGAGCCTGGGCGCGACCGGCAAGGACAGCCAACTCGAGCGCGAGCGCGATCGACTCTCTGCCCTGATGGCGTATGTACATGAGCGCGGCGGCATGCTGACGCTCGAGTACGGCATACGCTGCGGCCAGCACGGCTATCGGTTCGTGTACTTCGACAATATTACGAATCAGTGGGCACCCGAGACCGCCGATGACACGCTGCGGCCGCGACGCATGCCCGCGGGGCTGGCCCTGCAGCTGGTCATCGAGGGCCGTCCGATTGTGCTCGACGACAAGGCGCTGACACTCAGCAAGAGTGCGAGCACGCCTGCCGGCGGCACCATCTCGACGTTGGGGGATCTGCCCAGCAGCTTCAATAATCAGCTCGCGGACAATTCGCCGCAGATCATGCTGTTCTCCAATGGCGACACTAATTCCTTCGCTCTGACCATCGCGCGCGACGGCGTCGGCCGCAGCGTCACGCTGCAGAGCAGCGCCGACGGCACGGTAAAGGTCAGCGAAATCCTGGAGCCGAAACGATGAGGTCCGGTATGCGGGGTGGCATGCGCTGCGCGAATGTGCGTGGATTCACGCTGATCGAAGTGATGGTCGCACTGGTGATCGTCGCCTTCGGCATGGGTGCGGTCCTCGCGGCGCTTACCTCGGCCGCAGGCAACATCGCAGCATTGCACGACAAGACCCTGGCGCAATGGATCGCACTGAATCAGGTCGCCGATACGCGGCTCAATCTACAGGTGCCTACGGCCGGCACCACCGAAGGGGACATCAAGGCCTTCGGCAATGCCGACTGGCATTGGCAACAGGACATCGTGCCTGTACCTTCGATTCCCGGTCTGCTGGAGATTACGGTCCGCGTCCGGCGCACCGGCTCAAGCTCCAGCCCAAGCACCTCGAGCCGCTCGAGCAGTCCCAGCAGCTCCAGCAGCTCCAGCGGCTCGGGGAGTTTCGGTGGCACGGGGAGCTTCGGTGGCTCGAGGTCCTTTGGCGGCCCGGGGGGCTTCGGCAGCTCGGGCGGCGCCGGTGCGCTCGGCCATGCATCCAGCTCGGGCAGCTCACTGGGCTCGGTCGCCTCCAGCATCTCGACGTTTTCGAGCGGCGGCAAGGATCAGAACTGGCTCGTTACCGTCATCGGCTTTCGCGGCGATGCGGTGGCCGCGGCGAGCGGCGAAGCGCCGGACTGGACTGGCACCAGTTTCGGCGGCGGCAGCAGCAGCAGTAGCGGCGGCGCTTCCAGTTCCGGCGCCGTCCTCAACCCCGGCACCAACTCTGGCGGCAGCTCGATTACCAGCAGCAGCTCGGGCGCGAGCGGTTCTGCTCCCATCGCGCCGATCGGGCCCGGCAGCGGCTCGTCGAGCGGAGCTTGAAGCATGGCAGGATTCCGGCATCGTGGCTTCACACTGATTGAATTGCTGGTCGCGTTGTTTATCACCGCGATCATGTTCGCGTTCGGCTACCGGGCACTGGATGAGGCCTTCAAGAGCCGCCGCGAAGTCGAGGAGCAATCGGCACGGCTGATCGCCGTGCAGCAGGCCCTGCGCACGATCGAGCAGGACTTCGAGCTGCTGCAACCGCGGCCGGTTCGCAACCTGATCGGCGACGGGTATCTGCCGGCGCTCACCGCGGCCCAGAGCACCGCCATCAGCAGCCTGGGCACCGCGCTCGGCAGCGCCAGTGGCAGCAGCACCGGTGGGCTCGGCAGCACCAGTATGAATGGCTCCTCGGCACCCCTGCTCACCTTCACCCGCGGCGGTTGGACCAATCCTGTCGGCATTCAGCGCAGCGAGCTGCAACGCGTCAGCTACACCATTGAGAACGGTGCGCTCATCCGCCAATACTATCCGGTGCTCGATGCCACCGAGGCGGTGGTGCCCGTCAAACGCCAGCTGGTCGATCACGTCAAGAATTTCAGCCTGCGCTTCATGGACGCCGGCCATAACTGGCAGAACGGCTGGCCGCCGATCACGTCCGGTGCGGGCTCGCTCACCACGGCGCCGCGCTTGCGGCCCGTGGCGGTGGAAGTCACGATCGAGCTCAATGATTGGGGTGTACTGGTACGTCACATCGAGGTGGCGGGGTGAAGCGCACCAATGCTCCGTGCGGCTCTGAGCCGTGCGACAACATTGTTCCCAGGCAGCGCGGGATTGCGCTGATCACAGCCATGGTATTGGTTGCCATCGCCGCGGTGCTCGCGACCGCGATCGGCTTCGCCAGCGCCATGTCGGCGCGGCGCGCCAGCACGATGTTTGGTGCCGACCAGAGCCTGCTCGCCGGCGAGGGCGCCGAGGCGATGGCTGCCTATGTGCTCAAACAATCCACCACGGGCAGCGCCAGTCTTTCGCTCGACCAACCCTGGGCGCAACCCTACGGCCCGTTCGAGCTGGGCGAGGGCGTGACACTCGAGTTCGCGCAGATCGAGGACCAGCAGGGCAAATTCAATATCAACAATCTCGCGGACGGCGGCGCCACCGACCCGACGTCGGTGCAGCAGTTTCAGCAGCTATTGAGCCTGCTCGGTCTCGAGACCAAATGGGCTGGCATCCTCGCCGATTGGATCGATGTCGACAATACGCCGAACAGTCCCGACGGCGCCGAGGACAGTGTCTACCTGGCGCAGACCCCGCCGTACCGCGCGGCGAATATGCCCGTCACGAGCATCTCCGAGCTGCTGGCGATGCCGGGCTTTGGCCGTGATCGGTACAATCGACTGGCGCCGTATATCACCGCCTTGCCGCCGCCAACCTCAATCAATATCTGCACCGCCTCCGGTGTACTGCTCGATGCGCTGAGCGGCAAGACCGAATACAGCACCGACGCCTCGGCACTCGCGAACGGACGGAAGAACAAAGGTTGCTTTCCGACCATGGCAGTCTTTCAGACCAGCGTTGCTTCTCAGGCGCAGGCGCAGCTCGCGGGCCGGATCGGCACAACCTCGTCCTACTTCCGCCTGCGTTCGATCATTACTATTGGCACTGCGCGGTTCACCTTGTACAGTCTCCTCTACAGCGATCGCTCAGGGCAGATTCGGCCCATACTTAGAACCTTCGGTACGGAATAATCATGGCGGAATGGCTCATTCTGCAGCTGTCGCGCGGCCCCGAAGAACGGTGCGGCTGGATGCTAGCCGATGAGCACGGCCAGCCCCTCGGTGCGCCGTGCGTCGGCACGCTCGCGCAAGCCGCCGGCGAAGCCAGTGGCCGCCGCGTCGCTGCCGTCGTGCCGAGCAGTGATGTGCTCATGACCGAAGTCGAGTTGCCGCAAAAGAGCGGCGTGCGCGCGCAACAGATCGCGCCCTACGCTCTCGAAGAACAGCTCGCGGCCGATATCGAGACGCTGCATTTCGCGGTGGGCGCGCGCGATAATCGCACCGGTCGCACCACTGTGGCCGTCGTCACGCGGGCACTGATGGACCAATGGCTCTCGGCGCTCAATGCCGAGGGTCTGGCGCCCGAGCTGCTATGCGGCCAGGCCGTGTTGCTGCCGGAGAATCCGGGTCATACGGTGGTCATGCTCGATGGCGATACGCTCAGCGTGCGTCGCGCCGGCCAGACGCCGCTGGCGCTGCCGGCGGGTGACATGGCGGCCGCGCTCGAGGCCTCGCTCGGCCCCGGACTGACCGACGACAATCTGATCATCTATGCCACGCCGCAGGACTGGCATCGACACTCGAGCGAGGCCGAGGCACTGCGTGGCCGCTGTGCCAGTCTCAAGGTGCAGCTGCTCAATGCCGGACCGCTGCCGCTGCTGGCGCCGCAGCTGGTGGCCGGCCATTTCGTCAATCTGCTCGCCGGTGACTTTGCGCTCAGGAATTCATTCGGCGGCGACTGGCGGCGCTGGCGGCTGGCCGCCGTGCTGGCGGTGACCCTGTTTGCGGTGCATATCGCCGGATTGTCGCTGGAGCTGGTGCAACAGCAGCGCAGTGAGCGAGCGCTGGATGAGGCGATCGGCAATGTGGCGCGACGCGCGTTGCCCGGGGACTCCGGTACCGGCGCGGTGCGCTCGCGTGTCGAGCAGCGTCTGCTGGCGGCGCAGGTACAATCGGGTGGCTCAGGGCTGTTCTCGGCGCTGGCCGCCCTGGCGCAGGCGGTGAGTGGCGTCAACGGCGCATCGGTGCAGGCGCTGAGTTTTCGTGAAGGCGGCCTGGATCTCACACTTCGGGCCAGCGACGCTGCCAGCCTCGAGCGTGTCGATCAGGCGCTGCGCCATGGCGGCTGGCGCGCCGAGCTGACTTCCGGCGCTGCCGCCGGCTCCGCCTACGAGGGGCGCATACAGATGCGCCCTGCCGGCACCGCCACGAATGCGAGGCACGGCCGATGATCGAACGTGTGTGGCAATATCTGGAGCGACTCGAGCCACGCGAGCGGCGGATGGTGCTGTTCGGCGCCGTCGCCGCGGTGCTGTTGGTCATCGTCGCCACCGTAGTGCCGCTGCAGCGTAGCGTTGCCGCGGTCGAGCAGCGCGTCGAGCGCAAGCGCGATGATCTGCAGTGGCTGCGCTCCATGGCTCCGCAGCTCGCCGGATTGCAGCGCACCGCCCCGCCGCCGCTGCGCGAGTCGCTGGTGGTGCTGGTCGATCGCACCGCGCGTGAATCGGGCCTGACGAAGAGTCTGGTCGGCAGCCAGCCAAGCGGTGATGGCGGCTTGAACGTGCGGCTCGATCAGACGCCATTCGATACGCTGATCGGGTGGCTGTCGCAGTTGCGCGAACGGTACGGTGTGCGAGTGGATTCCGCGACCATCGACGCCGGCAAGGGCAGCGGCAACGTCAACGCTACGCTGGTGCTGCACGCGGGCTGATATCGTTGCGAGCAGCGCTTATCCTGGCGGCCGTCGTCTTTCTCGTCACGCTGCTGGTGCGGCTGCCGTCGCGCGCACTGCTGCCGCTGCTGCCGCCCGATGTTACCTGCGTGGCGCCCGCCGGAACGGTCTGGAGCGGTTCCTGCGAGGAGCTGCGCGTTGGCGCGGCGGCGGTCTCGAACCTGTCATGGGCGCTGCACCCGGCCGCGCTGCTGCGCCTGCGCATCGCGGCCGATCTGACCAGCCCGGACCCGGAAGCCCGCGGACATGCGCAGGTGGAGCTGGCGCTCAACGGCAATCTGGCGATCACGGCGCTTGCCGCGACCGTGGCGATGCCGAGCGGCTCGGGCCTGGTCCCGGCCGGCACCAGCGGCACATTGCAGCTGGCAATCGAATCCGCGCGGATTCAAGACCGACATCTGGTCGCGGTGCAAGGCAAGATCGATCTGCAGCACATCCATATCGAAAATCCGCCGGCTGATCTGGGCAGCTTCGAGCTGCAGTTTGCGCCGCCGAACGAGGGCGCTGCGATGGTGGGACAATTACGCGACCTGAACGGCCCGCTATCCGTGATCGGCCTGCTGCAATTGTCGCGCACGGGCAGCTATGAGCTCGAAGGCAGCGTCGCCCCAAGGCCAGGCGCGAGCGCGGATCTCACGCAGACGCTTCAGCTCCTGGGTCTGCCCGATGCCCAAGGCCGGCGCGCGTTCTCGCTCGCCGGCTCGCTTTGATGCGGCGGCCGCGCCGCCGCAGCCGTCTTCAGGCCGCCGCCGGATCGAGTTCGCGGAACACGCCGAGTAGCGGAAAATACAGCCCCAGGCGCACTGGCTCACGGCCGAGCTGCGCGGCGAGCGCCGCGTAGCGCTGTAATTGCGGCCGATAGCGTGCGGCTTCGCTGTCGATAAAGTCGCGCTCGGCCCCGCCCTCGTGCGTGCTGGTCTTGAAATCGACGATCCACCGCTGCCCGTGCTCGTCCACCAGCATGCGATCGATGATGACATTGACCACGCGGCCTTCATACAACCCCGTCACCCGCCACTCGCTGCGCGCCTCGGCGTGCGCGCTCGAGAGCAGCCAGCGGCCACGCGGGTCGGCGAGCGTGCGTCTCAGCGCCTCCTCCACGCGCGCGCTCGCGCGCCCGTGCTCGTCCGCGGCGACACCAAGCTCTGCGAGCCAGGCGCTGTAGGCGGGCGTCGCACTCGGCCGCGCGGCGCTCATCGGCACGCCCGCCGCTGCCGCCAGTCGATGCAGTTCGGCGTGAATGATCGTACCGACCGCGCGCGCGGTCGAACCGACCCAACGGTACTCCGGGGCATCACTTAGCGTGGGTGATGCGAGTCGCAGCCGCGACTGCGCCTGCGGCGCGGGCGGCTCCGGTGTTGACCACTGCGCCGGCAGACGCCACAGCGGCGCATGCCCCGAACCCGCGTCGGTGACTGCGGGCGTGGCCGGCGCGCCTGCGGCCGCCGCCAGTGCCAGGAACTGCTCGCCGATCGCCGGCCAGAGGATATTGAGCAGCGAGCCGCTGCGCGGTGCGGGCCGCTCACCGGCGCCGGCCGGCGGCGGCACCGCGCCGAGCAGATGCAGCGCGCTCCGGGCGCGCGTGGCCGCGACGTACAGCAGCCGCACCCGCTCCAGGCGCGTGCGTTCGCGCCGCAGGCGCTTGATATAGGCGGCCAGTGAACAGCGCGGTTCCTGCTCCGTGGCGCGAATCGGCGCCAGCAGCAGATCCGTGCCTTCGCTCGGGCGCGGCAACTCGATCCAATGCAGCAGTGGATCGGTGTCGACCGCGGTCTTGCGGCCGAGTCCGGGCAGGATCACGACGTCCCATTCCAGACCCTTGGCGGCGTGCACGGTCATGAGCTCGATTGCGCCGGGCTGCGGCGGCGCCCCGGAATACAGCCGCTCGGTGAGCTCGCCGAGGGCCTCGCCCACCAGCCGGTCCGGGTCATCGTGCAGCGCCAGTGCATCGATGAAGCGATGCGCGTCGAGCCGGTCGACTTCGCTGCGATATATGGCCGGACCGGCGAGTCGCAGCCAGCTGTGCTCGATGCGCCGCCACAGCGGCAATCCGCGTTCCGGCCCGAGGATCGCGGGCGCCAGCGCAGCGCACAAGCGCGACAGCCGCAGGCGCATCGCCGCCGCGGGCGCCGCGGGCTCATGCTGCGCCTGCGCGGCCCGGGCCCGAAGCAGCTCGAACATATCGCCGTCGGCCCCGGCCAGCAGCGCCTCGAGTTCGGCGAGCGTCAGGCCGCACCAGGGCGCGCGCAGCAGCGCGAGCCAGGCGCTGCGATCGGCCGCGTGCAGCAGCGCACGCGTCAGGGCCGCCAGATCTCGAATCACCGGCCGGTCACGCAGTCGCTCGAGGTCGACGCCGCGCAAGGCGAATCCCGCGGCGCGCAGCCGCGCGACCGCCAGCGCCACGTGCTCACGGCTCGCGACCAGCACCGCGATCGAGGCCGCGGGATCCCTGGCGCGCGCCGCACGCGCGATCTCGACCACCCGCTCGGCCTCCGCAGCCAAATCGCCGGCATGAAAGCGATGCAGCGCCACGGCGGCGGCGCCATCGTTCACCGCCGGCACCGCCGGCACCGCCGGCAGATAACGAATGGCGGCACGCCGCGCGTCGTCATCGGCGGGGAATAGACGCGAGAAATGGGCGTTCACCCACGCGATCAGCGGCGCACTCGATCGAAAGTTGCGCCGCAGTTGTAGCGCTTCAAATCCGATCTCGCCGACACCGTAATCGCGTGCCCGCAGGAACAGACCGACCTCCGCCTCGCGAAACTGGTAGATCGACTGCATCGGATCGCCCACGACGAACAGCGAGCGGCCGTCGCCACGCTCCCAGCCGGCCGTGAGCGCCCGCAGCAGTTCGAACTGCTCGTACGAGGTATCCTGAAACTCATCGACCAGAATGTGCCGCAGCGCGCCGCCGGCGCGCAGCGCGAAATCACTCGGCGCGCCCTGCTCGCTCAGCGCCTCGCGCGCGGCCGCGGCGATGTAGGCATAGTCGACCTTGGCACCGGCCGCAAACACCAGCTGCAGCTCGGCGGCCGCACGCACCAGCAGCAGCGCCAGGGCTTCGAGCGCCTCGTGATCGGCGGCCTCGAGGCGGTTGTCGGGCAGTGCGCGCACCGCGCTGCAGGCGGCCTGCGCACCGGGCAGTACCGCGAGCGCATCAATCCACGCGGCAACGCGGCTCTTCATTGTCTTATCGTCGCGCGCAAAACCCTCGTTTATCGTAAAGCGCCGCCTCCAGCCCTGTTCGGTCAGCGCCAGCTCACACAGCGCGCGCCAATACGGCAGGCTCGCGGGCTCCCCGGTAAGGGCCACGGGACCGCCCGGCGCCGCGACGCCCACGCCCTTGCCCGCGCCGGCTGCCGCGCGCACGCGCTGCGCATGGGTCAGCAACGCTTCACTCTCGCGCAGCAAGGCCGCGGGCAGCGATGCGATCGCCGCGGCCAGCTCTGCACGCAGCGCGGACTCGAGACTCGCCTGTACGCGCTCCGCCAGGCCGCTGCCCCGCGCCTGGAGCACTCGCGGCAGCCAGTGCGAGCGCCGCTCGAGCATGTCCGCCAGCAGCTGCTCGAGCCGGCGCCAGCTGTTATCGAGGCGATCGAACAGCAGTTCCGCCGCCACCGCCGCGTCGCGATCCTCCGCCGCCAGCTCCAGACAGCGGCGCGCAGCGCGCCGATACAGCGGCGCCGGGGCCGGCGCGATCTCGAGACTCGGCCCCGATCGCGCCGAGATCGGTAATTGCGTCGCCAGCCAGTGGTTCAGCGCATCGATGGTCTCGATGCGCAGCCGCGACGGGTTGCGAAGCAGGTTCCAACCGCGCGCCTGGTCACGCTCGCGCGCCGCCTGCAGCAACTGCGGCGCAATGCCCGGGATCTCCTGCCCCGCGCTCGCCGCCTGCAGCGCCGCGAGAACGCGGTGGCGCATCTCGGCGGCGGCCTTGCGCGTGAACGTGATCGCGAGGATTTCTTCGGGCGCATCGACTGCGGCCAGCAGCGCCAGAAACCGCGCTGTGAGCACGGTGGTCTTGCCGGAGCCGGCGGGAGCCTGCAGCAGCATCGAGCGCTCTACGTTCAGCGCCTCGCGACGCGCGCGCTGATCGAGTTCGAGGGCCGCATCATAGGCTTCAGGGTCCGACTGCTTCATTGCCCGCCGCTCTCGATCGCCGCTGCGGCCTGCGCCGCTTCCGCCTCGCCGGCCGCGGCGGCTGCAGCCGCCGCCAACACGTCCGCGTCGACGCGGCAAAACATCTGCAGGTGGCAGTATTCGCAGGCACCGGGCTGCGGCTGCACCGCGGCGTAGCCGCCGAGAAACTCACGCACCAGCCGCTGCAACTGCTCACGCCATTGCTGCAGCAGCGGCGGCCAGGCGCCCTCGCCCCCGGGTACCGCGGCAATTCCGCGCATGCGCTCGGGCCGATCCGCCAGGCCACGCAGCTTCAGGCCTTCGCGGCCCAGGTACGCCGCCATGACGGCCGCCACCTCCTCGCCCGCTGCCATCGCATATGCGGGCAGCTGCGGCTGCGGCGGCCGCTCGGCGAAAGCATCGAATTTCTCCGCAACGCCGCTCTTGTAGTCGATGACGACCAGCCGCCCATCGCTGAGCCGATCGATGCGATCGAGCCGCAGCTGCAGCATCGCGCCGGCGATCGCACAAGACTGATCTGACTCCAGCGCCCGCGTCTCGAACGGCTCGCGCGTGAGTTCCCAATCAATCAATTGACCAATCAGCCGTTCGGCGCGCGCTCGTTCGCGCCGCAGCAGCGCCGGGGCGATGGTGCCGGGCTGACGCGCGGCGATCTGCTCGATCGCTGACAGAACGCAGTCGCGTGCCAGCGCCAGCGTGGCCTCTGCGGCGCGCTCATGCAGCGTCGCCGAATCGCGCGTCGCGCGCCAGAATAGCTCCAGGGCGCGATGCAGCATCTGGCCACGCACCCGGGGATCAATCCCGGGCAGCGGCTGCGGCAGTCTCCGGGCCTGCAATCGCAGCTCGGCGAAGCTGCGGAACGGACACAGCGACTGCAGCTCGAGCAGCCGGATGCCACCCCGCAACGCTCGTTCCCGCGGCCAGCCCGGTCCGTTGGCATCGCGCCATGCTTCCAGCGCGGGCGCCTGTGCCACGATCCAGGCTTGGAGCTCGAAGGCCGAGCCGCCTGCGGCGGCGGTTGCAGGGACAGCGGCCGAAGGCTCGCGGAGCAACGGACTCATATCGCGTGGCAGCTCCGCCTCGCTGCGCGACCAGCTCCACACGCAGCGCGCAGTGCAACGCTGCCACTGCCGCATGCGCTGCACTGCGAGCCGAAGTTGGCCATCGGCGCTAGCCTCCGGCAGGCCGGCGTCTCGTTGCAGCATCAGCGGCAGCAGCGGATCGGGCTGCGCGGCGGGCGGCCAGACCTCGGCGGCGAGCCCGGCGACCCATATGCCGTCATAGCGCAGGATCGGATCATCGAGGCTGGCCGTCACCGTCACCGGCACATCATCGCTGGCGGGCTCGAAGGCCACCCCCTGCGTCAGATCGTGCAGCAACTGGCTGGCCTCCCCGGCTTGCAGCCGGCCGACTGGGGCCGCGATGGCCGCAAAATCTCCGAGCAGCTCATCAAAGCGCATCCGCACCTGCTGCTCATCGCCGCCGAGGCTGCTCTGGCCAGGCCAGCCGCAGCGCTCCAGCAGCCCCGCGAATGACCGCGCCCAAACCGCCGCGGTGGCCGCGCTCGACGCCGATGAGGCGTCGAGCGCGGCAATCAGGCGCCGCAGCACCGCAGCAGCAGCCTCGCCAAGGTCAATCGAGACCGGCGCCACCAGCCGGTCGAGCATCCCAGGCTGAACGTCACCGACGTTGTGTTCGCGCAGCCAGAGCTCGATGCGCAGGCATTGATTGCGCTCGAGCGCGGCCAGATAAGGTGAGCGCAGCAGCGCGCTGAGCTGCTCAAACGGCGCCTGCCCGACTGCGAGGGCGATCAAATGCAGCGCCGTTGCGACCAGCGGATAAGCGCTTAAGGCCTGACCACCCTCGAGCGCGAACGACGACTCGCCGCTGCTGGTCCCGGTCACGAGCATCGATCCGAAATCGAGCCGCTGCGACAGGGCCCGCTCCCACAAATGCCGCTGCTGTGCCAGCCGCGGCACCACGAGCAGCAATCGCGCGCGCCCATCGTGCGCGAGCTGTGCGGCGCACCATTGCGCCGCTGCTTCGGCCTCGAGCAACGGGTTGTCACAGCCGATCACTCGCGCCGCCTCACCGTCCGCGCCGGCCAGCGCGTCGGCGCGAATGAAGCCCTCAGCGGCCGACGGCGGGTCGCCGGCCACGGGCGGGTTGCCGGCCACGGGCGGGTTGCCGGCCATGGGCCGGTCACCGGCTACGCGTGCGCCGTGCTGCTCGAGCCAACACCGCCGCGCAGGGCCCAATGCGGGAAAACCGGCAAGCAATATGCGCGACGAGGGTTGCAGATGGGCGGCGCAGTCCCGCCAGGAGGTGGTACCGAGGGCATTCAGCTCATGGCTGCGGCGCCTGAAGTGGGCTCGCGCCTGCAGCAGCACCCCAGATTCCGCCGATGCGGCACGCGCCAGGGACAGTCCGTAGTCGTCCAGCCTGCCGATCGCGCGCCGCACCGGCTCGATCAGCGCAGCGGGCATCAGCACTTCGAGGCCGGTGCAGGCTTCATGCACCGCCTCACGCCATAGCAGCCATTCCTCCGGCGCGGAAAGCCGCCGTGGCAGGGACTCGCCGCGCGCACGCGCCGAGTCGAGTTCACGCTCGACCCAGGCGCTCCAGGGCAGAACATCGGGGCTGTTCCACACCCGCAGGCCGGCCGCGAGCATGGCAGCGCTGTGCGCCAGGCGTATTGCGGTAGCGCGTTGGCGGCTCGGCACGACGAGCGTGCCACCAGTGTCCAGGTGCTCTAGGAGCTCGTTTGTAAGCTCAAGCAAATCAAATTATTGCCGCGTAATTGTAAGGTATCACTTAAATCTAGCCTGGGCCTCGACCACGGTGCCACGGCCGCTTTCGGGGGCGCGCGAGGCTTGCGCCGCCAGCAACTCCTCGATGCGACCGAACACCACGCGCAGCGTCGCGGCGTCGGGGAGCGTCGTGACGCGGAAATGGTTGCGGTAAGGGACGTTGAAGCTCACGCCAGGCGCGACCAGTACGTGCTTCTGCTCCAGCAGATCGAGCGCGAACTGCTGGTCGTCGAACTCGGGCAGCGCCTGCGGCTCCACGCCGATGAAGGCGTACATCGCCCCCTCGGGTCGGGCCAGGCGCAGATAGCGGCTGGCGTCAGCCGCCTCGATGATCGCCCGGCGCGACTCGTACAACCGGCCGCCGGGGCTCACGAGCTGATGAATGCTCTGATAGCCGCCCAGGGCGGTCTGCACCGCCCATTGCGCCGGCACGTTGCTACACAGTCGCAGCGACGATAGCAGTTCAAGCGCCGACAGATAGTCGGCCGAGCCACGCAGCCGGCCGGAGAACACGGCCCAGCCGACGCGGTAACCGCAGGCGCGGTAGATCTTCGACAGGCCCGACAAGGTCGCGCACAGCGTGTCGCGCACCAGCGTCGCCAGCGGAATCGACTCGGCGCCGTCATAGACCATCTGGTCGTAGATCTCGTCGCTGTACACCACCAGCTGATGGCGTTCGGCGAGCCGCGCAATCGCCTCGAGTACCGCTCGTGGATAGGTCGCGCCGGTGGGGTTGTTCGGGTTGATCACGACGATGGCGCGGGTGCGTGGCGTGATCAGCGATTCGATTTCGGCCGGATCGGGCACGAAGCCGTTCTCCGGCCGGCAGGAATAGTGCACGGCGCGGCCGCGATTGAGATTGACCGACGCGGTCCACAGCGGATAGTCGGGGCTCGGCACCAGCACTTCGTCGCCGTCATTGAGCAGGGCCCGCAGCACCATATCGATCAGCTCGCTGACACCATTGCCGATGAACACTTCCTCGGCGCTCACGCCGGTCACGCCGCGCGCCTGCTGCTGCATTACCACCGCTTCGCGCGCCGGGAAGATACCCTTCTGGTGGCAATAGCCTTCGCTATCGGACAGGTTCTCGATCATCGCCAGCCGCATGGTCTCGGGCGTGCGAAAGCCGAACAGCCGCGGATTGCCGATGTTCAGCGATATGATCTCGTAGCCCTGCCGCTCCAGATCGTGCGCGCGGCGGGCCAGGCGCCCGCGGATCTCGTAACGCACATTCTTGAGGGATTCGCTGGGTCTGACGGTGTGCTCGAGGCTCATCGGTTAAGCCTAACCTGTGGCGCGACTGTGCGCACGATAGAGAGTTCACGCTTCCGCCGGCGCAGGGCGGGTGCGCGCGGTGCGGCCTAGAGCTGCGCCAGCACGTACTCCGCCGCCGAGACCTTGAATTGGCCCGGAGCCTCCACGTTAACGTGCGTGGCAACACCCTTGTCTACCACGATCGCAAAGCGCTGGCCGCGCATGCCCATGCCAAAGCCCTTGGCGTCGAGTTCCAGCCCCAAGGCGCGCGCATACTCGCCATTGCCGTCAGCGAGCATCAGCACCTTGTCGCCACTGTTGGAGTGCTTGCCCCAAGCATTCATGACGAATACATCGTTGACAGCCATGCAGGCGATCGTGTCGACGCCCTTGGCGAGCAGCTGCGTGGCCAGCCCCAGATAGCCCGGCAGATGCTTGGCATCGCAGGTGGGGGTGAAAGCGCCCGGCACCGAAAACAGCACCACGCGCTTACCGCGGAACAAATCGGCGCTACTGAGGTCCTGCGGTCCCTTGTCGGTCATGATCTTGAACTTGCCCTCTGGCATGCGCTCACCGGCTTTGATTGTCATGGCTCAAAACTCCTTCCGATTGTGTATAGCCTGATGGACAGCCTGTCGGCAAGCGCCTCAGGCGCTATGCCCGCTCGCGCGCAGCGACCACAGCTTGCCCAAGCGCGCATAGCCGACATTGCTTGAAGAGGCGGCCTTATCGAAGGCCTTTTGAGCCTCGGGCAGGTTCTTCAGCCGAAATTGCGTGATGCCCAGCAGCAGATTGGCCTCATCGGGCCTCTTCAGCCCGCCCTTGGCAATGCCCTTGGTGATGGCCGCGACCGCCTTGTCGTTCTGGCCGTAGGTCATATACGCGGCGCCGAGCTGCACCAGCGCATCGCCGGTGGCGGCGCCACCAGCGTCGTGCTCGACGTTACCGAGCTGTGCCTTATCGGTCGCGGCACGCTGCTTGGCACCATCGAGCAGATGCTGGTAGCGATCCTTCTCGCGTTGCTCGACAAACACGTTCCTGGCGAACGCCTGCTCCAGCACGACCTGGGTCTCGCCCGGATAACCCGCGTCCAGCGCGATCTCAGCCATTTCCGAGTAATCGGTTGCTCGTTTGAGCACGCCGACTTCGTTCATCAAGCGATATACATTGAGCTGCAGATGCGCGTCCTTGATATCCATGCGCAGCAGCGGCGCCAACGCATTGAGCCAGTAGTCGGGCTTTGGATAGTAGGTAACCAGCTTTTCAATTACCTTTTCCGCGTCGGCATCATCATTGGCTTTGAGGTAGCAGTTCCACTGAAATGCAAGAAGTCGTTCTTCTGGCTTGTCCTGGTGCTGCAGAACCTCCCCGATCGTGGCCGCCGCTTCTTTAAACTTGCCGAGTTTATTCTGGCAGTCGGCAATCGTTGTATATGTTTCGGCATCCGTCACGCCGTGTTTGAGCAGCTGCTGGCCGACATCAATCGTCTTGGCGTAGTCCTTCTGCTGGTATTCGATGCCCATCAAGGCCTTTAGCCAACCCCTTTGCTGATCTGGTGTGGCGTATTGTGATTGCGCCGCACTCTCCAGAATCGGGGCGGCGGCGCTGTAATCCTGCTTTTGGACATAGATGAACAGCAGCAGCTGATTGATAACGAAACTATCGTAGGGGGTCTTGTCGCCCGATGCCGCCTGCGCCTCCTTCACCTTCGCCAATGCCTCGTCGAGCTTCTTCGCCTGCAGCGCCTCCTGTGCGGCCTTCAGCGGCTTGGCCACCGCCTTGCTCACCTGAGGACCAGCGGGCGGCGTTTCCGCCGCTATCGTTGCACTGCACAGCCATGCGCCGGTGCAGATCGAGGCGAACAGAGCAACGAAATTCAGGCGATTCCTCATGGTGGTCCTCGGTAGTTGCAGCGCTGGTGATGGCACGATGATCGGGCCTGCGGTCCGGGCACTACTGCGCCTGCTGATGTAAGTGCGTGGCTTTGGTCCGACAACAGGCCCGAACCAGCCGCAATGCGGCCGGCGCCTTGCTGAGTGACTTCAATCCTCGACGAACTCACTGGTATTGACGAATCCGATCTTTTCCATGTGATTGCGCTGCGCCCCAGCCAGCACCTTGGCCACCACGTCGTACTTCACATGGCTGTCCGGCGCCAGATGCAGTTCCGGCTGCGGATCCTTGGCCGCCGCCACCTGGAATTGCTGTTCGAGCTCGGTGAACGAAGGAATGGTTTGGCCGTTCCATGAGATGGTGCCGTCGTAATAGATGTCGAGATTGATGATTTCAGGCTGCACCGGTGGCGGCGGCTGATTCGGGTTCGGCGGCGGCATGTCCAGCTTGACCGCATGGGTCATGATCGGCAGCGACAGAATCAGTGTCACCAGCAGCACCAGCATCACGTCGATCAACGGCGTGGTGTTGATATCGCACATTTCGGTGCCTTCGCTACTTCCCACACTCATCGACATAACGTTCGACTCCTGGCTCAGCGTTGGCCGCGCACGCCGTGATCGGGCTCGGTGATGAACCCGACTTTGATGACCCCGCCGCGATTAATAGCCGCGATCACCTTACCGACGTTCTTGTAGTCGGTATTCGCATCGGCACGGATATGGATCTCGGGCTGCGGCACCTTGACAGCTTCGCGCTCGATCCTCCCCACCAGCACCTTCATGTCGGGTACATGCTGCTGGCCCCAGTAGACTTCGCCGTCGGCCGTCACCGAGATGGTGATGTTTTCCGGCTTGGTCTGCGTCGGAATATTGACCGCTTTCGGCACCGCGACCGGCACGTTCTTGGTGATTACCGGAATGGTGATCAAAAAGATGATCAACAGCACCAGCATGATGTCGACCAGCGGCGTGGTGTTGATCTCCGACATGATGCCGCGCTCTTCACCGCCGCCCGGTCCCATGCTCATCGACATAATGACAGCTCCAGTATTGTCCGCTCGAGCGTTGGCGCCGATCAGCCCCCGACGCGCGCGCCGCTGACCAGATAGGCATGCAGATCGCTGGCGAAATTGCGCACCTCGTCCTGGATCAGTTTATTACGGCGCAGCAACCAGTTATAGCCGAGCACTGCCGGCACCGCGACGAACAGACCGATCGCCGTCATGATCAGCGCTTCACCGACGGGGCCGGCGACGCGATCGATGCTCGCCTGGCCGGCGATGCCGATGGCAATCAGTGCATTCAGAATGCCCATGACGGTGCCGAACAGACCGACGAACGGTGCGACCGAGCCGACGGTGGCGAGGAATGTCAAGCCACCGGTGTTCTGGCTGTTGACCGCGTCCACCGCGCGCTGCAGCGCCATCGTGATCCACTCATGCAGATCGATGCGGTCGGTCAGGCGGCCTTCGTGGTGGGACGCGGCGCGCAGGCCACTCTCGGCGATGAAACGATATTCGTCACCCTTCTTCAGGCGCTCGACCCCATCCTTCAGGGAAGGCGCAGTCCAGAATTGTTTTTCGACAATCTTGCCCGAGCGCTTGAGGGCGCGCTGATCCCAAAGCTTGGTAAACATGATGAACCACGATCCCAACGACATGATCACCAGGACCGAAAGGGTCGCACGGCTGACGATGTTGCCGTTCACCCATAGCGGGATCAGACCATAGGGGGTGGCGGAACTTGTTGCTGCGGCTGCTGCGGTGGCGGTATCCATAATTTTCCTCGTTTTAGATCCTTCCCGCCCGGCGCGAGCCCGGCGGACCAAAAGCGATGCCTATCGAACCAATGACCAATCCGGGTGACAGATCCGACTGCCCGCTAACCCGCGGCGTGAAGTTCAAACTTCACCGGCAGCGTGGGGCAACTGGCAACGGGTCTGCCTTCCGATGTCGCGGGCTTAAAGCGAAAGGCCTTGGCGACTTTGAGCGCGGCCTCGTCCAACAGCGGATGACCGGTAGTGGTGGCGATCTCAACCGAGTCGATCTTGCCGGCGACGCCGACACAGACCTTGACGATCGCCCGACCCTCTTCGCCGTTACGGCGGGAGACTTCAGGATAGTAGTCCTGTACGTCGGGTACGAAGGTGGGCTTGACCGGGGTCCCGGGCACGATCGCCCGTGGTGGCGGCGGCGGCGGTGCCGGCTGCGTCGTTATATTCGTAATCGGCGGCGGCGGGGCCTCCACCGGTATAGTGATATTGATCTCGGGTGCTATCACCTGCACCGGCGGCCGCTGCTTGAGATCTACGGGCGGCGGCGGCGGCGGCAGCTCCTTGGGCTTCTCGGTCTGAATGATGTTGGTCTCAAGAATCGTCTGCACGTAGCGGGTCCCTTGGCTGGCGAAGCCGCTGATAAACGCCCAGATCACCAGGGCGTGTACCGCGATGATCGCCAGCAAGGCGACCAAACGCCGCGATAGGTAGCCGGAATCCTGTGGGTAATAACTCATCGTGGCATGGCGTGTAATCGTCGATGAGTCTCCGACGAAGGCTGGGCCGCCCGCCTGAAGGCTGTGTGAACCGTAGCTATTGTCATACTGCCGCGGCGCTACCCCGGACCAAAATATGCAATGCGACCACTGCCATCGAGCCCCTATTAGCGGAATGCTCTGCAGCGGCGCTGCCCTGCCCTTGCGTTACCCGGTCGATCAATCTGCCCGATCGCACAGATGCACTCATCCGGGAGCGCTTGGGGTCGCGCTGCCCCGTGACTTCCGAACGCGTGTGCGGATCGACACAAGCGCAAGAACTTTAACTGCTCGTGACACCCGTTACAACCTTTAGGGCGGCCGTTGAGTTGTTCAAAGCCGCAGCACTAATTGAATCCGGATTTCGCATCGACCAGATCCGTCACCGCACCCTGTGACGCGCTGCTGACGACACGGGCATATTTAGCCAGTACTCCATGGGCCGCATAGGGGCGCCGCGGCTTCCAGGCGGCGCGACGCCGCTTGAGCTCAGCGGCCGAAAGGTCGACCTCGATGCGCCGACGCTGTGCATCGATAGTGATGCGATCCCCATTGCGAAGCAACGCCATCGGTCCGCCGATGGCCGCCTCGGGGGAGACATGCCCGACGACGAAGCCATGGCTGCCACCCGAAAAACGTCCATCGGTGATCAGCGCCACTTTGTTCCCAAGTCCGCGTCCGGTCAGAGCACTGGTCGGACTGAGCATTTCGCGCATTCCCGGCCCGCCTTTGGGCCCTTCGTAACGAATCACGATCACATCGCCGGCGCCCACTTTGTCACCCAGAATGGCGGCGGTCGCCGCCTCTTCGCCGTCGTAGATGCGTGCGCGTCCGCTGAAGTGCAGGCCCTCTTTGCCGGTGATCTTGGCGACGGCCCCCTCGGGTGCAACGTTTCCATAGAGAACAATGAGATGGCTGTCCTTCTTAATCGGATTTGAAATGTCTCGCACGATGTCCTGCGCCCGCGGGTAGTCGGCCACTGCATGCAGGTTCTGGGCCAGGGTGTCGCCGGTCACCGTCAGACATTCTCCGTGCAGCAAGCCCGCGTCGAGCAGGCGCTTCATCAATGGTTGGATGCCGCCGATCGCGACCAGTTCGGACATCAGGTAGCGCCCGCTGGGTCGCAGATCGGCGAGCACCGGCACGTGCCGGCCGATACGGGTAAAGTCATCGAGCCGCAGCCGCACGCGCGCCGCCTGGGCAATCGCCAGCAGATGCAACACAGCATTGGTCGAGCCGCCAAGCGCGATCACGGTCGTGATCGCATTCTCAAAGGCGTGACGCGTAAGAATATCGCTGGGCCGAATACCCTTTTGTAGCAGCTGTACCACGGCAGCCCCGGCGCGACGGCAGTCTTCGTGCTTGGGCTGACCGACCGCATCCTGGGCCGAGCTGCCCGGCAGACTCAAGCCCAGAGCCTCGATCGCCGAGGCCATGGTGTTTGCGGTGTACATGCCACCGCAGCTGCCCGGCCCCGGAATGGCCGTACGCTCAACCTCCAGCAGCTGCGCATCGCTAATCCTGCCGGCAGCGTGTCCGCCGACCGCTTCGAACACTGAGACGATATCGCGGCGCCCGGCGCCCGGAAGAATGGTGCCGCCGTAGACGAACACCGCCGGCCGATTGAGCCGGGCGATCGCCATCGCGCAGCCGGGCATGTTCTTATCGCAGCCGCCGATCGCGACCAGACCGTCGAAGCCCTCGGCGCCGGCCACGGTCTCGATCGAATCGGCTATGACCTCGCGCGACACCATCGAATAGCGCATGCCCGGCGATCCCATCGAAATCCCGTCCGAGACGGTAATGGTGTTAAACAGGACGCTCTTGCCGCCGGCGGCATCGGCACCCGCCGCCGCCTCGCGCGCCAGCCCGGCGATATGCATGTTGCAGGGCGTGACGTCGGCCCAGGTCGAGGCGATGCCTATCTGAGGCTTGGCGAAATCCTCATCCTTGAACCCGACCGCGCGCAGCATTGCGCGCGAGGGCGTCTGCTTGACGCCATCCACCACCTGGCGCGAGTAGGCTCGCGGATCAGGCGCGGGCTTGCGCGGCGACTTCCGCGGTGCGCGGTTTTTGTTATGGGTGATCATCAATTCCCTCCATCGAATAATACGTGTTCCAGCAAAGCGCAGATGCAAAACGGCGCCCGTGCAAGCGCCTAGCCGAAGCCGCCGCTAGCCGCAGCGGCGGCGGATCAGCTGGTAGAGCGCACGCACGCACTGGGCCTCGGCGCCCAGCGGCCGTCCAGGGCGATCCTTGGGATTCCAGGCGTACAGATCCAGGTGCAGCCAGTTCGGCGTGGCGGTCACAAAGCGCTTGAGGAACAGCGCCGCGATGACGGCGCCGGCAAACGGCGATGCCGACACATTATTAAGGTCCGCTATCCGGCTGCTGAGCTCATCGTCGTATCCCTGCCACAGCGGCAGCGGCCATACCGGGTCCGAGTGCGCGCGGCCAAGCTCGGCGAGTTGCATCGCCAGCGCGTCATCGGGGCTGAACACCGCGGGCAGATCCGGCCCGAGCGCGGTGCGCGCGGCGCCGGTCAAGGTCGCCAGGTCGATCAGCAGATCCGGCTTTTCATCGTCGGCATCCGCCAGCGCGTCCGCCAGCACCAGCCGGCCTTCCGCGTCGGTGTTACCAATCTCGACCGTGAGGCCTTTGCGCGAGCGCCACACGTCGCCCGGCCGATAAGCGGCGCCGCCGATACTATTCTCGACCGCGGGTATTAATACCCGCAGTTCGATCGGGGCGGCGAGCTCGAGCAGCAGCTGCGCCAGGGCCAGCACGCAGGCGGCGCCGCCCATGTCTTTTTTCATCGGCAGCATCGATGCCGGGGGCTTCAGATCCAGTCCGCCGCTGTCAAAGCACACGCCCTTGCCGACCAGCGTCACCCGCGGCGCATTGGGCCGGCGCCAGCGGCAGTCGATAAAGCGCGGCGCGCGAGCGCTGCCGGCCCCGACGGCGGCAATCAGCGGATAGGCCCGCGCCAGCGAGTCGCCGCTGTACACCAGGCTTTCAGCTGCGTAGCGCTCGCCGAGCGCGACAGCGGCGGCGGCGAGTTCTTCGGGTCCGAGTTGATTCGCCGGAGCGTTGATGAGATCGCGGGCAAAGCCCATGGCCTGCGCCGCGGCCTGGGCGTAGGCGACATCCGCGCCCGGCGGTGCGATCAGCGCGTTGGCTGCCGGCGGCTTCGGCGCTGTTCCGCGGTAACGGCTTAGCCGGTAGCTGCCAAGCAGCCATCCGAGAGCGAATTGCGTGGCTGCCGGCGGCGCCAGCGCAGTGGCGACGCGGTAGCTGCCCGCGGGCAGCCGTTCGGGCAACGGCGCGGCGTCCCACAGCGAGAGCTCATCCGGACCGCCCAAGGCACCGAGGCCCCAGAGCGCGCCCGCGATGCCGCCATCGACGGCCGGTAGCAGCAGCAACCGGTGCCGCTCCGCGGCATAGCCCTGCGCGTGGGCCCAGGCGCCCTGGACCGGTGGCAGCGACTGCAGCAGCGCAACATAGTTGCTGTCGGTGGCCAGCCACAGCGGCGCGCTGGAGCCGGCGGTGTCGCTGAACAACAAGGTCTGCATGGGAGCGAGAGCTTAAGCGAAATTGACAAGCACTTGATCGTTGTGCTGATATCCTTAGCGTCAATCGAGGCATTTTTGCAACGAACCATGCCGGCGTCCCGGATTATCCTATTGTCGGTAGATCTGCTGCTCGCAATGAGCGGTCGGGGCGCGTGCTGTCGGCGTTTCTAACACCAGGAAACGAACATACACCGAAACCCCGCACCGGCCGCCGATGCGGGGTTTTTTGTTTATCCACCGTGGAGCTTTGAATGATGCAGCTGTATTCCAGAAAAGAAGTCGACAAGAAGGCGCTCAAAGGCGCGCGCATTGCCGTGCTCGGCTATGGCAGCCAGGGCCGCGCCCATGCCCTGAATCTCAAGGACAGCGGCTTCAATGTGGTCGTCGGCGTACGCAAGGGCGGCCATGGCTGGAAGCAGGCCAAACGCGACGGGCTCGCGGTAGCCGAGCCGGTCGAGGCCGTGCGGGGGGCCGACCTGGTGGCGATGCTGGTGCCCGACATGGCACAGGCAGGGCTCTACGGCGCCATCAAGCCGTCGCTCAAGCCGGGCGCCACGCTGTTGTTTGCCCACGGCTTCAACGTGCATTTCAAGCAGATCAAGCCGCGCAAGGATCTGGATGTGGTGCTGATTGCGCCCAAGGGCCCGGGCAGCCTGGTGCGCCGGCAATACCAGCAGGGACGCGGCGTGCCCTGCCTGATCGCGGTGGCGCAGGATGCGACCGGCAAGGCGCACGCCAAGGCGCTGGCCTACGCCGACGGCATCGGCGGTACCCGTGGCGGCGTGCTGGCGACGAGCTTCGCCGAGGAGACTGAGACCGACCTGTTCGGCGAGCAAGCGGTGCTGTGCGGCGGGGCGACCGAACTGGTGGTGGCGGGTTTTGAGACCCTAGTCGAAGCCGGCTATCAGCCCGAGGTGGCCTACTACGAGTGCCTGCATGAGCTCAAGCTGATCGTGGATCTGCTGCACGAGGGCGGTCTGGCGAAGATGCACCGCTACATCAGCGATACCGCCAAGTACGGCGACCTGACCCGCGGCCCGCGCGTGGTGAACGATCGCACCAGGAAGGAGATGCGCAAGATTCTCAAGGAGATCCAGACCGGCAAGTTCGCCCGCCAGTGGATCAGCGAGCACCAGAGCGGCGCCAAGAACTATCGCCGCCTGCTCAAGCAGGACCTGCGCCAGCCGATCGAGCGCGTGGGCGCGAAGCTGCGTGAGCGCATGCCGTGGCTCAAGGAAACGCGCTGATCGACCGCCCTGGAACGTACAGGACTGGAACTCAAGGATTTACGGAGAGCGCCATGACACCCACAGCTGACCGGGTCCTGATCTTCGACACGACCTTGCGCGACGGCGAGCAGGCGCCCGGCTGCAGCATGACGCAGCCGGAGAAACTGCGCGTCGCGCGCGCGCTCGCGGAGTTGGGCGTGGACGTCATCGAGGCAGGATTTCCCGCCGCCTCACGCGGCGACTGGGAGGCGGTAAACGCGGTGGCGCGCGAGGTCCAGGGCCCGGTGATCGCCGGCCTGGCGCGCTGCTCGCGCGAGGATATCGAGCTCGCGGCGCGCGCGCTGGCCGATGCCCCGCGCCATCGCCTGCACGTATTCCTCGCCACCAGCGCGATCCATCGCCAGCACAAGCTGCACATGGCGCAGGAGGAGATCCTGCGGCTCGCGATCGAGGGCGTATCGATCGCGCGCGAGTACTGCGATGACGTGGAGTTCTCCCCCGAGGATGCCTCGCGTACCGAGCTCGACTACCTGGCGAAGGTGGTGGAAGCCGTGATCGCGGCCGGCGCCACAACGATCAATATTCCGGACACCGTGGGCTACACCGTGCCGGATGAATTCGGCGAGCTGTTCCGTTACCTGCGCCAGCACGTGCGCGGGATCGACAAGGTCACCTTGTCGGTACACTGCCACGACGATCTGGGCATGGCGGTCGCCAATAGCCTCACGGCCGTGGTGGCCGGTGTGCGCCAGATCGAGTGCACGATCAACGGCATCGGCGAGCGCGCCGGCAACTGCTCACTCGAAGAGGTGGTGATGGCGCTGGCGACGCGCGCCGCTTTTTTCAATCTGAAGACCAACGTCAACACCTCGCGGCTGTATCCGACCAGCCGCCTGGTGTCGAGCATCACCGGCATGCCGATCCCGCGCAACAAGGCCGTTATCGGCGAGAATGCGTTCGCGCACGAGGCCGGGATCCATCAGCACGGCATGCTGCAGCATCGCTCAACCTACGAAATCATGCGGCCGGAGGACGTCGGTCTGCCGCGCAGCAATCTGGTGCTCGGCAAGCACAGCGGCCGTCACGCCTTCCGCGAGCGCGTCAAACAACTCGGCTTCGAGCTCGATGAGCTGGAGCTCAACCGCGTGTTCGAGGAGTTCAAGGCGCTGGCGGATCGCAAGAAGGAACTGTTCGACGGCGACATCGAGGCGATCGTGCTGCGCGCCGGCAGCGCAGCGCAGGGTCCCTGGAGCCTCGAGCACCTCGACGTCGAAGCCCACAGCGGCGCACCGGCGGTGGCAACCGTGCGGCTCAAGCATGCCGATGGCCGTGCGCTCGAACGCCAGGCCACGGGCGACGGCCCGGTCGATGCGACTTACAAGGCGATCGTGCTGGCCACCGGTGTGGCGGTGACGGTACGAAAGTTCGAAGTGCATGCCGTGACCATCGGTGAGGATGCGCAGGGCGAGGCGATCCTCTACGTCGATAACAACGGCCGCAGCTACCGCGGCTCGAGCATCAGCACCAACATCATCGAAGCCGCCGGCCGCGCGCTGCTCGAGGTGATCAATCGCATCGAGCTGTCGCAGAAGACCGGACGCCACGCCGGCGGCCCGCGCGAACAGAGCACGCAGCTCGCGCAGACCGCGATCTAGGAGCCATCACCATGCCGATACCCGCAACACCCTATATCTGGTTCAACGGCAAGCTCGTGGCCTGGGAGAAGGCCACGGTACATGTGCTCGCCCACGCGCTGCACTACGGCTCCTCGGTATTTGAAGGCATACGCGCCTATGAGACGCCCAAGGGCGTCGCCATATTTCGTTTGCTCGACCACACCCGGCGCCTGTTCGATTCGGCGAAGATCTACCGTATACAGCTGCCGTTCTCGGCCGACCAGGTCAACGATGCCTGCCGCCAGGTGATCGCGGTCAACAGCCTGGCAGGCGGGGCCTACATCCGTCCGGTGGCCTTTCGCGGCTACGGCGAGATCGGCGTGGCGCCGAAGATCGATCCGCCGGTCGACGTGGCCATTGCCGCCTGGGAATGGGGCAAGTACCTCGGACATGAGAGCGAGGAAGCCGGCGTCGATGTGTGCGTGTCTTCGTGGCAGCGTGTCGCGCCCAACACCCTGCCGGCGCTCGCCAAGGCGGGCGGCAACTACCTCTCGAGCCAGCTGATCAGCCAGGAAGCCAAGCGCCTGGGCTTTGCCGAAGGCATTGGTCTGTCGCCCGATGGCATGGTCAGCGAGGGCGCCGGCGAGAACCTGTTCATGGTGCGGGACGGTGTGTTGCTGACGCCGGGACTGGCACATTCGACGCTCGCCGGCATCACGCGCGATACCGTCATGAAGCTCGCGCGCGAATTCGGCATGGAGGTGCGCGAGACCTCCATCCCGCGCGAACTGCTGTATCTGGCCGACGAGCTGTTCTTCACCGGTACCGCGGTCGAAGTCACCCCGATCCGCTCGGTGGATCGCATCACAATCGGCGCCGGCAAGCGCGGCCCGATCACCGAACGGCTGCAGCAGGCCTTCTTCGGCCTGTTCACGGGCACGACGGCGGACAAGTGGGGCTGGCTCGACTACGTGGACATGCAGGCGAAGCCACGCGTGGCCGCGGCGAGCTAAGCCAAAGCTGCACCGATACGTCATTAGTCTCAATGAAGCTGATAGGAACCATGGGTTTGCTTTTTATAAATAAAAGCAAACCCATGGTTCCTATCAGCCTCGTTGGGTCTGTTGATGAATGGATGTCGCGTCGATGAGCTGCGGCCCGGCGCGGCCACGCACGGGATTGCCAACATGAAGACGATGTTTCAGAAGGTCTGGGAGCAGCACGAGGTCGTGCCCGAGACGGCCGACACGCCCGCGGTGCTCTACATCGACCGTCACCTGATCCATGAAGTCACCTCGCCCCAGGCCTTCACCGTGCTGCGCGAGCGCGGCCTTACGATGCGGCGGCCAGATCGCACGCTGGCAACGATCGATCACTCCAGCCCGACGCGCACCGATCAGATCTTCGGCGGCGTGCCGATCGCGATCGAATCGGCAGCCGAGCAGATCGCGCAGCTGCGGAAGAACTGCGCCGAGTTCGGCGTCGAACTGTTCGATCTCAAGAGTGATCAGCGCGGTATCGTGCACATCATCGGACCGGAGTTAGGGTTCACACAGCCCGGCCAAACCATTGTCTGCGGCGACAGCCATACCAGTACCCATGGCGCATTCGGCGCCCTCGCCTTCGGCATCGGCACCACCGAAGTCGGCCATGTGCTGGCGACCCAGTGCCTGCTGCAGCGCCGGCCGCGCACATTCGCTATCACCGTCCATGGCGCTCTCTCCCCCGGCGTGACCGCGAAGGATCTGATTCTGTCGATCATCGGCGAGATCGGCATCGGCGGCGGTACCGGTTATGTGCTCGAGTACCGCGGCGCGGTGATGCGCTCGCTCAGCATGGAAGAGCGCATGACGGTGTGCAACATGTCGATCGAGGGCGGCGCACGCGCCGGCATGATTGCGCCGGATGAGACCACCTATAGCTATCTCAAGACACGGCCACGCGCGCCGCAGCGTGCCGCCTGGGAGCGTGCCCTGGCGCATTGGCGTACCCTGGCCAGCGACGCGGACGCCAAATTCGATCGCGAAATCACGCTCGATGGCAGCAAGCTCGAGCCGATGATCACCTACGGCACCAACCCGGGCATGGTGGTGGCGGTGTCCGGCTCGATCCCCGACAAGCGCAATGATCCAGTATTCGACAAGGCGCTGGCCTACATGGGCCTGCATGCCGGCGCGCGGATCGGCGGCCAACCGGTCAACGTCGTGTTCATCGGCAGCTGCACCAACGGCCGATTGTCGGACCTGCGCAGCGCGGCGCAACTGCTGCGCGGTCACCGGATTGCGCGCGGCGTGCGCGCATTGGTCGTGCCCGGCTCGCAGCAGGTCAAGAAAGCTGCCGAAGCCGAGGGCTTGGACCGCATCTTCATCGACGCCGGCGCCGAGTGGCGTGAATCGGGCTGTTCCATGTGCATCGGCATGAACGGCGACACCGTCGGCAGCGGTGATTATTCGATCAGCACCAGCAATCGAAACTTCGAGGGCCGTCAGGGCCCCGGCGCGCGCACGCTGCTCGCCAGTCCCCTGACTGCTGCGGCCAGCGCCGTGCGTGGCCGGGTCACCGATCCACGCGATTTCCTCAGCGGTTGACCGCGCACCATGGAACCGATAAGGCAGATTCGTTCGCGCACGGCGGTATTGCCGTACACCAACATCGATACCGACCAGATCATCCCGGCGCGCTTTTTGCGCACGACCACGCGAGCGGGGCTTGGTCAGCAGCTGTTCGCCGACTGGCGCTATAGCGCCGACGGCGCGATCAAGCCGGAGTTTGCCTTGAACCGACCCGAAACCGTGGGCTGCGCGGTCCTGGTGGCGGGCCGCAATTTCGGTTGCGGCTCCTCGCGCGAGCACGCCCCGTGGGCACTGCTCGACTACGGCTTTCGCGCCGTGATCAGCACCGAGATCGCCGACATCTTCCGCAGCAACTCGCTCAAGAACGGACTGCTGCCGATCGAGGTCGATGAGCTCACCGGCCAATGGCTGCTCGAGCATCCAGGCGCCGAGGTTGCGATCGACCTCGACAGCACCACCCTGCGTCTACCCAATGGCAACGCGGTCGAATTTCCCATTGAGGGCTTCGCGCGCTATTGCCTGCTCAACGGCGTGGACGAGCTCGGCTTCCTGATTTCCAGGCAGCGCGAGATTTCGGCCTACGAACAAGGGACGCGGCCGTGAAGGCGCGTATCGCGGTGCTCGCGGGCGACGGCATCGGCCCGGAAGTCATCGCCGAGGCGGTACCGGTGCTCGAGGCCATTGCCCGCCGTTTCAGCCATGAGTTTGCGCTGTCGGCAGCGCCTTTCGGCGGTGTCGCGATCGAGCTGCAGGGCGAGCCGCTGCCCGCCTCCACGCTCGAGACCTGCCAGCAGTCTGACGCGATACTGCTCGGCGCCATCGGCGGCCCGAAGTGGTCTTCGCCCCAGGCCAAGGTCCGGCCCGAGACCGGCCTGCTGCGCCTGCGTCGGGAACTCGGCGTCTACGCGAATCTGCGCCCGGTCAGCGTGCATCCGGCGCTGCGCAATGCCTCGTCCCTCAAACCGGAAATCATCGACGGCGTCGATCTGATCTTCGTGCGCGAACTGACCGGCGGCATCTACTTCGGCGCCAAGACCCGCGATGCGCACCAGGCCACGGACTTGTGCACCTATACGGCACCGGAGATCGAGCGCATCGTGCGGGTGGCGGCGCAGATTGCGCGCACGCGACGCCGGCGGCTGCTGTCGATCGACAAATCCAATGTGCTGGAGACTTCGCGTCTGTGGCGCGAAGTCTGCGAGCGGGTGATACACGACGAATTCCCGGACGTCCAGCTCGAGCATATGCTGGTAGATTCCGCCGCGATGCACCTGATCCGCCGGCCGCGCGATATCGACGTCGCGGTCACGGAAAACATGTTCGGCGACATCCTCACGGATGAGGCCTCGATGCTCTGCGGTTCATTGGGCCTGTTGCCGTCGGCCTCGCTCGGGGCCGGCACGCGCGGCCTGTATGAACCGATCCACGGATCAGCCCCTGATATCGCGGGGCAGGGCATTGCCAATCCCTATGGCGCGATCCTCAGCGTAGCGCTGCTGCTGCGTCATTCCTTAAAGCTCGAGGAAGAGGCACGGACCGTTGAACTCGCGGTGTACCGAGCCATCGGCGACGGCGTGCGCACCGCCGATATCGCCGCAGCAAATCAACGCCCGGCGAGCACTCAGGAAGCCGGCGCAGCGGTGCTGGCAGGGCTGGCCTGAGCCTTGGCCTGAACTAGGGAACGGCGAAAAAGAGCCCACCGGTCAGGGCCACCGATTTCTTGTTGCCATTGCCAAACGTGATGCCGTAGCTCGGCCCCAAATACCAGCCTAGACGCTTGGTGCGCCAAAAGTACAAGTCAATGACCGCCTCCCCGCCCCAAGTGCTCGGCCGCTCGCCGGGCTGTGTGGTATGGGCCCAAGTGGGCCCCAGACCGGGCAGCACTTCTATCGTGCTGGAAAGTCGAAAGGGTTTCTTGAACGGGAGTTCAAGGTCCCAGTGCGTGGCACCCTGGCTTCTGTATGTCGAAGTGCCGAGTTCGATCTCCAGCCAATTCTCGATCGGTTCAATTTCGATTCCGACAGCGGGACCGAGGTGCGAGGTCCGTTCGGATATTTCCCGCTCGCCCGTCGCACCGAGCTCGAGAACGGCGACGTGGTCCTGTTCGGCGCCCTCATCCGTCGCGGCAATCGCCGGGGCGAATTGCAACAGTGCGCAGAGTGCGAGCGAGCCGACAACAACCGTTGCGCAGGGATGTTTGAACATCGTTGAATCGCCTCAAGAGAGGGACTTGTCAGGACGGCGCTTGCCAAAGGCGCGCATCACCGAGGGCTGCATCGGCAGGGTCTGCTGGTCGTGGGTCGCGACACGAGCATAGAGCCCGACCTTGAACGGTGTCGTAGCGGGGCTCTTTCGGGCTATGGCCAAAAACCTCTCCCCATTGCTATGTCAAAAGCCCGGGTTCTCCAACGTGAGCCTGAAGCTGATCTGGCCTGGCAGTAATCTTTAGTTTATCGACCATACTATGCGCCCAAGAGCCTGACGGGAAGCCCATGCCGCGTCGTGAACTGCTGATGCCGCACGAGCACGAGCGCTGCTCGCGATCCCGCAGCAGGAGCCGGAACCGATTCGCCAAATAGACCCCGCCATGGCCACTCGATACAAGGCCCGCATCACGATCCTCGAAGACGCCGTGATCGAGGAGTTCTACGGTCCCTTACTCCTTGCCGGTCTCCCGGCGCTCCACCAAGGGTACGCGCACGCCCATGCGGCGAGATCCAGGCTCGCAGGCATCGGTCGGTCTCAATCCTGGCTGTTGGGCCGAGGCTGAAATCGAACAGCGGCAATCCGCGCCGCCACGAGCACCGCCAGTAAGGCGGCGAGCGCCAGGATTTCGGGCCAGTTCATGCTGTGGTCGTAGAGGCCAATAAAGATCTCCCGCAGAATGAAAGCGATGCCCACTTCCGTCAGAACCCGCAAGCGGACACGATGGAATTCCAGGTAGTCCGTGAAAGTGCGAAACAATTCGATGAGCACGAACACGGAGAGCACATCGATGACCAGCTCCCGGTCGAACCCATCGACGACGCCGTGTGCGAGGGTATGGGTGTGCACCGCACCTCGAAAGGCATCCAGCGCGGCAGTAAAGTCGAGCACCAGCCCTGCCACTGCGCCGAGCAGGGTCAGCAGCATGACAAAGATCAGGACCGTGACGATGGCATCAAGGAACCTGCCGTACATCTGCAGTACCCTGCTGGTGAGCACGGCTAGGACTGGTCCTTGCGGCGGGTCAACCGCTTGCTGTTTCTTATCCATGTCGCAGCTTGTTGGTTACCCCGTCAATTTCAGCGAACAATACAACCGAACCGCATCCGGCGGGCACACGCAATCGAACGTCGAGGCATTCCCGGGGCCCTACGGCTACTTTGCGGGAAATGAAAGGTCCCCCAGATACAAATTGTGATCGATGGCAAGTAGCTTCACAATCCCTCTTCAAGGCCAGCTTGCCCTGTCACCCGTTGCGCCTCGCCTGCTTTCGCGCCTACGCATCAAGCACCCAGTTACCCAGGTGCCTGCAAGGCTCGATACCGGGCCCGTGGCCGGCGGTTACCCGAGCGGGAATCCCACCCGCTGGAATCTGCGGCATCGCCGGCCGCTCCAGTACGCCTCACCCGCTGAGCGCCGCCCTCGGGGCCCTGGCCAAGCCGATCCACCGCCGGGACTTCTGGTACCTGTTCGCGACTTTTTTCATCTGCGGATTCACCACCAATGGCCTGGTCCGCGCACATCTGATCGCGCTCTGCGCCGATCATGGCATTGCCGAGGTTCGCGCCGCGGGACTATTGGCGATGATGGGCGTGTTCGATCTGATCGGCAGCACCGCCTCCGGCTGGCTGACCGATCGCTTCGATCCACGCAAGCTGCTGGTCATATACTACAGCCTGCGCGGTACCGCGCTGGTATACCTGCCCTACTCCAACTTCTCCCTCACCAGCCTGTCGATGTTCGCGGTATTCTACGGCCTGGATTGGATCGCCACGGTCCTGCGGACTTTGCGTCTCACCACCGAGGCCTTCCGTGAGACGGCCGCCGCGATGGTGTTCGGATGGATCCTCGCCGGGCATCAACTCGGCGCGGCCTGTGCGGCATTCCTGGCGGCCTATCGGCGCACGCTGCAGGGCGACTACGTCGACGCTGTTGTATTCACCGGCTCCGCCGGCATCAGCACCGCGGCGCTAGCCTTGCTGATCGGCCGTCACGGCGCAGCAAGCGCACGAGCGCCGCCGGCAAGAAGTGGCGGCGGCGGGCACCGCCAGCGCCGCGGCAACACCCTTCTGGCCACGAACAGGCCGCTGATCGGAATATCCGCTAGGGCTTCGCGCAGCCGGCGCTCGCAGCACTTGTAGTGCTTGCCGGTGGTCAGCACATCGTCGAACAGCACGATGCGTGCACGCGGCGGTTTGAGACCGAGCACTTCCCGGTCGAGCCCGATGACGCGATAGAGCGCGTCGGCCGTCAATCGCCGGGCCCTGGTATGGTCCGGCGTCGTGCCCTCGGTCTGATACAGCAGGCCTCGAAGATCCAGGTCATAGTCGCCAAAAGCCGCCGCCAGAATGCGCTGCAAGCGATCGTCATAGTCGGCATCGCACGCCGGCCTGGACGGCGGTATCGGAATCCAGGTGGCGGACTCGACCGACGATTGGCTCAGAGCACCGCGCAGCGCTCGCGCGATGTCGTCGATGGCTCGCAGCTTATAGTGCATGCGGCGCGGGTCCGCCGACGCAATCGAGGGCCGGCACTTGAGATTGACGATCAGCTGATTGACCTGGCTCGCCCGATAGCCGCCGCCCGGGAGGTATTCGGCCAGGCACCGGCACTGGTCGGCAGCCGTAAGATAAGGATGATCGGTGCGCACGCTGTCGTCGAGCGCTACCGTGCCCGCGAATGCAGTCCTCATAGCGCGAAATCCCGGTCGGCCGCATCGCGCTCCAGCGCCACCACCGGACGGCGGTGCTCCGCCGGCGAGTTCTCCGCCAGCGAGTGCTGCGGCGAGGGCTGCTTGACCCGCGACGACTCCTTTTCATTGGCCTGCCGCTGCGCGAAGTCCGGTTGCTGCATCGCCTGACCTCGCAGCTGCAACCAGGCTTCCCGCGCCTGGCGCCGTACCTCGTCGAGATGGAGCCCCGGGGACGGCGCCTGTACGGACGATCGCTCCGCCGCTCGCGCCGCTCGCTCCTGCACCCGAGCGCGATAGCGCTCCCGGATGCGCTCGGCGACCTCACTGCGCAGGCCGCGGCGCTCAATGTGGATCGAGGCAAGCGGTATTCTCGGCCTGGGCTCGCGGTCGATGCCCTGCGCCCGCAGGCTGCGATGGTCTATCCGCACTTCAAGACCGGCAGCCGCCAGCGCCTGGTTGCTCAGCGCCGCCCAGCGTTCGCGGATCGCCTTGAATTCGGCAATACCTGCCGGCAGCCCGCGCCGCCGTCGCTCGGCGCTCGCCATGTCGATTCCGGCCTTGGCGCCGAAGCCCGCCGGCGTGACTTCCCTGGTAGTCGCGAGTAAATGAGCGTGGTGGTTGCGGGAATCGCCCGCCGCACGCGGTGCATGCACCGCCAGATCGACGGCGACATTGTAGCGGTCGGCGAGCTCGCGCGAAAACGCCCGCGCGAGCTGCAGGCGCTGAGCGGCATTCAATTCGGCGGGCAGCGCGACCTGGTATTCGCGCGCGACCCGGGAATCGCGTCGCGGTTCCACACGTTCGGCGGCGTTCCACAGGCGCGCGCGGTCCGCGGCCCAGGCGCTGCCCGCGCCCTGGAGCCTGGATGGCAGCAGGATCTCCTTGTGGCTGACATCGGTGCGGCGCGAATAATTGTGCAACACGCCGGTGCGCTCGTCGCGGATGCGCTCGCCGGCGCGATAGGCCGCGGCGGCCGTGGCGCTGCGACCGGCACCGCGTGAAATCGACTTGATCTGCAGGTAGAAGATCGCCATGGCTAGCGAACCGCGGGCAGCCGCAGGCCGACGCGCGTCCAGCCCCTGGAGGATGCGGTCTTCAGGTAGCCGCTCAGGTCCGGCAACTGCTCGAGCTCGGAGGCCAATACTGCGCTTTCGAGGACCTGATGCTCATTGACCTGCATCGAGCGGCGTGTGCCACGAATTGGGAATAGCCCGTCGCGGTCATGCCCGCGCGACGTCTGGCGCCGGATGACTTCGCGCTCGCCAATCAGGCGCGAGGCGAACTGCGACGTGCCGCCCTGCTCGCTGCCCGAGCAGCGCAGGATCAGCGTATTGCCACAGTTCTCGACGATCGTGTGGGCGTCGCCGTGACCGTACGTGCTCGACACCTGCGCAATTGACTGAAAGCCCAGAACGCAGCGGCCGCCGAATTTGCGCAGCCTGGCCAGAGCGTCCTTGAGTCCGTCGATCGTGCCGAGCGCGTCGAGTTCGTCGACCACGAACCATAGACGCTGATCGCGCTCTTCCGGCCGGTTCATGGCTTCGAAGATTGCCAATCGAATCCAGGCCGCGATGATCGACCGCAAGGCGGCGATCTGCCCGGCACGGTAAGGAATGAATAGCACCCCGCGCCCTGCCCTGATCCACGCGCGTACCGAGAACGGCGCGGCGCGTTGCGCCTGGATGTATTCGATGGCGGCCATCGCCGATACGGCCACCGAGCGGATCGACGCGAACATGCGAGCGTTTTCCGGTTCGAGAAATGGCTGCGCCGGCGTGCCCGCGACCATGGCTCGCAATTCCTCGCTGGCAGCGACCGCGAGCAGCCGCCAGAGCTCGGCCGGATCGCGCCGGCCGTCAGCGCAGCTACGCCGCAGCACCGCGGTCACGAATGTGCGTGCATAGCCACGCCATTCCTGCGAGGCTGGATCCTCGCTCGATGGAATCAGCGCGCTCGCCAGTTGCTCGATGTCGTAGGGGTCATGCAGCTCTCCGTACGGATCCCAGCGCGCCGAGTCCGGTTCAAACGGATTGAGAATGACGTCGCCGCGATAACGCCTCGCGAAGCGCGCCACATAACCCCCGTCCGGATCACTGATGACGGCGCGGTCGCCGCGCTGCAGGGCGAGCGCAAGCAGCTCGCGAATGGCGGTCGACTTGCCGGTTCCGGTGGTACCGATGAGCTTAAAGTGCTTGAGTTCATCGGCGGGCGCGATTGCTACGCCCGCCAAGGTCAATCGGCCGGTCGCGGCACACCCCGCCGCCAGCCTCGGCCAGTACCAGGGACGGTTCGGTGTAACGAGCGTGCCGCGCCGATGGATCTCTCGCGCCGGCGAGCGCCGTGCCAGCCGTACAGCGACCGCTGCCAACAGGCCCAGCGCAAGTATGAGCGCACTGCGGATCCGATCGGATGGCGCCAGGTGCAGCCACAGCGGCAGCCACCATCTCATGGCTCAGTAGCCCCGCACGATCAGGTAATCCGACTGCTCGCCGTAGGCCGGCGCGCGCCGGTCGATCCTCACACACAGGCGCGATGTGTCGCCGCAGCGACGCAGATCGATGCGTCCACCGCTGTCTGCCAGTCTCGCGACGGCCGCCGAGAGCTGCTCGTGCTCCGCCCGCAGCGCTGCGATCTGTGCCGGTGCCGGCAGCCACCACGACAGCAGCATCGCGACAATGCCGCTCGGCACGACGCCGATGAGCGCGCTCCACCATGCGACTCTCAGGGTGGCTGCGCGTGCCAAGGCTCGCAGAACCTCGCCCGCTCTGGCGCTCTCGTCTATGAGTTCGCCGAGTTCGGCGATAAAAGCGCGCCGGATTTCGTCCCGAACCACCTCGTCGAGTCCCTGAGTGTGCGCCTGCAGTTGCTTCAGACTGCCGTCGATCAGCTCCTGATGGGTGTGCGCGGTCTCCATCAGCAGACCGAGCCTACGGGTGCCCTCATCGAGGGGCAGCGTATCGCCGGTCATGGCTCGCAGCCGCGGCCATCGGCGGCGTCCGTGCCGTCAAGCGCGCGACCCGCCGCGCCGGCACGGCCCGCAACCGCTGGCGCCACCGCGCTCGGCATCGCCGCGCGGGCGGCGCGGCGCCGTCGGGATGTGACTGTCGTGGCCGCCCGCGGACCGGTGCACGCGTCGGCGCTTGCCACGGGAGCGGCGGTGGCGGTGGCCGCAGCGGCGGCGCAGGAGCAGGAGGAGTTTGCGCCAGCGGCCGACACTTCCATTGGCAGGTACGCGGGCTGCTCGGGCCCGACGGCCTCTCGCCGGCTCCCGGGTTGCAAGCGCACGGCCAGCCACTCGGGGCGCGAGGCAAACTTCAGATAGCCGCACAGATCCGGCAACTGCTCGATCTCCGAATCCATCACCGCAGGTTCGATGTTGAAATGCTCGCTGCGCGTCGTGGCGCCGAACAGCTCCGTCGGGCGAGAGCTATGCGACACGGTGGTACGCCTCACCTCACGCTGCCCGATCAGCGTCGAGGCAAAGCGCGAAGTCCCGCCACCTTCGCTGGCGGAGCAGCGCAGGATCATGCTGTTGCCGCAGTTCTCGACGATGGTGTGGGCATCGCCTTGGCCATAGGTGCTGGCAACCTGGGCAATTGACTGAAAGCCCAGAACGCAGCGGCCGCCGAACTTGCGAAGCCGGGCAAGCGCGTCCTTCAGGCCATCGATCTGACCGAGCGCATCGAGCTCATCGACCACAAACCACAGGCGCTGGTCTTCCTCGGCGCGATCCATGGCCGAAAAAATGGCGATGCGCAACCAGGCGGAAATAGTCGAGCGCAACGCCGCGATCTGGCCCGCACGGTAGGGGATGAACAGCACGCCGCCGCCGCCGCCGTAATTGCGCTCCACCCACTGCCGCAGCGAGAACGGTGGCGAGTGCTGCCCGGCAATGTACTCGAGTGCTCCAACAGCGGAGCTGGTGACCGAACGGATCGAATCGAACATGCGGCCGTTGTGCTCCTCCAGAAATGGCTGTGCCGGCGTTCCATGCGTGAGCGTGCGCAACTCCTGGGTATCGGATACGACCAGCAAACGATAGAGCTCCATTACATCCCGCACGCCGGCGGCGTGAGCTTGCCGCGTGACGGCGGTAAAGAACGTGCGGGCATAGCCGCGCCAGCTGCGGTCGGCACCGTCATGGTCGGGCAGCAGTGAGCGAGCGATCTGTTCCACGTCGTAGCCGCGGCGTATCTCGGCGAACAGATCCCACTTCACCGAGCGTTGATCGAATGGATTGAGGATCACATCGCCGCGGCTGGCGTCGTAGAAACGTCGCAGATATCCGCCCTCGGGATCAGCGATAACCGCACGGTCACCGCGCGCCAGCGCACCGCCAATCAACTGCGCGATTCCGGTGCTCTTGCCAGTGCCGGTAGTGCCGATGAACTTGAAGTGCTTGGTCTCATCGGCCGCTGCCACTCGCATACCCGCAAGCGTGAGCATTGGCGTACGGCCCGCGCCGGCGCCCGGCTCCCCGGCGATACTGCGCTCCTCGGTTCGAGCAACCACGGCGCCGCGTTGATGGAACGCCGCCGGCGCGGGCGCCGCGCCGCGTCCGATCGATCGACCGGTGATGTAACCCATGCCGGCGCACAGCGCGCCGCCGGCGGCCAGATGCAACAGACCCGAGGGCGCGAGTCCCAGACCCTGCAGTGCTGGACCGGCCAGCGCCATGCCGATGCCCGCGATTACCGTCACCGGTGCGGCGATGACCGGCGAGAGCAACAGATGATGAAACGCCGCGCGCGCGCGCAACATGCCCATAAGCATCGGCGCCTGCACGCTCGCGTAGGCCACCGCCAGGCCGGACCAGCCATGGGTCAGCGCGGTGATGTTCAACGCCGATAGCATCCGCGCGCTGCCTCAGGCCGCGCCAGCCATGCCGCGGCGTTTGCGCGAAGGCTCGTACCAGATCTCCTTGATGAAGCGCTCGTGCTTTTGAGTGTCGAACTGAATAACGACGTCGATCAGCAGATAGAGCAGATCCTTGATGTCGCAGCGTGACAGCTCGCGTCCGGCTGCACTCTGCTTCACCAGCAGCACCAGCTGCTCGAATGCGAGCTCGGCACTGGTCGCGTGTATGCTGGTAATGGAGCCTGGATGACCGGAGTTGACGCTGCGCAGATAGTCGAATGCCTCCTCAGCACGCAGTTCCGCGAGCAGGATTCGATCGGGCTTCATGCGCAGACAGGATTCGATCAGCTGCTTGGGGCTCACGCGCGCCACCCCCTGATCGTCCTTCGAATAGAAGAGGCGCACGTGGTTGGGGTGACGGTCGAGTACCAGCTCCTCAGCGTCTTCGATGGTGATCAGGCGCTCCTCCGCCGGGATTTCCCGGATCAGCGCCTTGGTCCAGGTGGTCTTTCCCGAGCCGGTTGGCCCGGATACGAGGATGTTCCGGCGACTGCGCACGGCCAAGCGCATGAACGCCTCGAACTGGTTCGCTGCCAGCAGCCGCAGCAGTTGCGTCTCGAGCTTGTCGCAGACGGCATCGGATCGGCGCGTGCTGCGGAAAACGCCGCGCTGGGCCAGCTCTTCGATCGACCACAGTTGAGGTGCCGGCCGCCGTATGCTGATGGCGATACAACCCGCTGTGGTCGCGGGCGGCAACACCAGCTGGACGCGCTCACCACCAGGCAGTGAGGCCGATAGCAACGGCGCCGTCGCGTCGATGCGCTGTCGGGTGTAATTGGCCACCAGTTTGGCGAACCGGCAGCACCAATCGAGATCGATTTCCGGGGCCGACTGGTATTGCCAACCCGAGCCGGTCTCGATGAACACCCCTCCGGGCCGATTGATGCAGATTTCCGTGATCTGAGAATCCTGCAGGAATCGTCCCAAAGAGCTCAGCGTCAGTGCAAGGGCCGTCGGCTCTGCGTGGCTGCCACGCCGCGAGTCCGGCGCGGTCTCGGACCGCGCCGGCTCAAGCGCTGACTCACGGGCTGCTGACGGCATGACGGAGCTCGTAGACGCTGCTGAAGTCGACGTCGCGGGCCACCAGCACCTGAATGCGATCGCCGTTGTTCTTGCGCACCGAGGGCGCGATGTTTACCGTGCTCTTGAGCACTTCGCTCATCACGTCCTGCGCACCCGATGGGTTGTAGATCACCGTCCCGCTGCCCTTGCTGGAGGACTGCACCGATGCCTGTACCGCGCCGTCAATGGTCGAGATCAGAATCGCGGCGCCAAAGCGCTGCCAGAAGTGCCGGTCAACCTCACCCGGCAGACCCGACCGACCCAGCTCGTCGGCGCCCGGGGAATCGAGCGGTACCACGACGCCTGTCGGGGTGCGCGCCTCGCTCCACAACACGAACACACGCGCCGCCCCCTGTTGCACCTGTCCTCGCGTCTCGCCGATCAGCTTGGTGCCGCGATCGAGCAACACCACCGTGCCGTCGGCGCTAAAGGTGTCCGTGGCGGTCACGCAGGTCGCCAGGCCAGGCAGCGTGGAATCGATGGCCGTCTCGAGAGTGCAGTCGATGAACGCACCCTTCGGCAACAGCAGTCGCTGCGTGGGCAACACACGCGCACGCGCCGCAGCCGTGGTCTCGGTCTTCAGCAGCGAGGCCAGCCCGTCGGGCGTGTTGCTCGACGCTGCGGTCAGTGGCGGCGACAGGACCGCCGATATGACCGGCGGCGCCGGCAGGTAGCCCGCACCGCTGTTCGTCGCCAGGCCTGCGCCGGGCCCGGAGGTCGGCGTGGTTGCGCTCGCGAAGGCGGCACCGGACAGGCGGCGCTCGAGTGCCGATGGCCGCGCCGCACTTGCAGCGACCGGCACCGGCATGAGCGTTGGCGCGGACACCGGGGTTGGCAATGGCGCGTCAGCGACCGCGAGCGCTGGGGCATCGGCAGCCGGCGCGACGCTTGCCGGCGGCGGTATCGGCCCCAAAGACGGCAAGATCATTTCGGCCTGTGCTCGGCTTGCCAGCGTGGCCTGTGCGCTCTGGCGCGCTCGCGCCGGTCGCATCGCGGCGTGAGTGTAATACCAGGCCAGAAAGGCGACGCCAATCGCCAACATCAAAGCCATCGCCAGCAGGTTGCTGATTCGCGACTGCAGCGACATTCCACTGGCGATCAGCGGGGCGCCGCGTTCACCCTGTACGGCAGGCTGCGCGGGCGGCTGACCGCCGCTCGGTGCTCTAACGAACAGTGGCATCGTCCGCCTCGCGTGTCGCACGTTCGACCTCGGGCGCCACCGTACCGCTGCTCAGCGCTTCACCGGAGCCCGCAAAATCCTTATTGACGATGCAACCGGTGAGCTTGCCGCGCCGGACCATGAACTGGCGCGCGATGCGATGAATCACCACCTCGCCGTGTTCGACATTGAAATTGACCAGCGACTCACTTCCGTCATCATTGCGGACGAACAGCGCCGGCAATTCCACCCGCGGGTTGAATTGAAGATGCGTGTGCACGCCGTCGTCCCAGGCCGCCAAGGGTTGCAGCGTTGCGCGGCCGCAGTACCAATAGTCGGCATGGCGCACGCGCGTCGCCGGCGCCTGCGCGAGTGCCGAATCCGCCGACGGCGCTGGAGCCGGCTCCGGCGACATGGATTTCGGATAGAGAAAGCGCAGCACATAGGTGACGTCGAGGTGATCGGGGTCTGGCGGCGCAGCGGCCACGGTGTAATCAAAGTGGTAGCTGCGGCGCGTCGTCAATACGGTCAAGTTGGTGCGCACGTTGATCGCCTTGGGCTTGATGAACAGGTGATTGGCTTGAGCCACGAACGCCAGCGCCTCGACATCGCCGGCGCCCAGGCCGACAAAGCTTTCGCCGGGCTCGAATTCGAGATCGATCTGATATCCAGCGTAGCCGCGCAGCCGATACACCTCATCACCGCTATAGACCACTGAACGCAGTCGAGTGTCCGCGCCAGGCGCGGAACGGTCTGGGCTCGCAGCCGACACCGCAGTGTTACCGGCCAGCGCCGCCAGCAGGCCGGCCGCCAGCAGCTGACTCAGGGTGCGCCAGTTCCCGCGACGGGGTCGATCTAGGCGCGCGCGGCGACTCATGGCGATGCTGCCTTTGCAGCGGTGGGCGCCGCTGCAGGCGCTGCTGCCGTGGCTGCCGGTTCGCGCAATACTTCGGGTTCGGCGACAAAATCCAGCAGCTTGAAGCCGAGCGGATTCCAGCGACGGATCCTCGGGTCGGCGGAGGGCGTCGTGTAGGCATACTCGACAGTGGCGATCCAATGGCTGACGTGCTCTGGCGCTCCGAGGCCTAGCCGCTCGGCCTTCAAGTAACGCACCTGAGCCATGTCGGCCACGCCGCTGGCGTGCTTAAAGAAGGTGACCGATTCCACCTGCACCGAGACCACGCTGCCGTCCTTGTGCAGGTTCAGCGGCGAATGCGGGTTACTCGGATTCCATAGCGCATACCAGGCCTGGTTGCGCTGCGCGTCGTGAAACGCGCCGCACTCCTCGTAGTCATTCTCTGCGGTCGACAAGTTGAAGCGCTCACAGATGTCCACGTAGTGGGTCAGGAAATAGCGCGTCACGGTCTCGTCCACCGGACCCTGCCCGGTGTAGACCGGCACCACGTCCACGACGCCGGTGCTGTTGTCGACGCGGATTACAAAGGGATCGACTCGTTTGAGGGGCAGCAGCAGTGCCAAAGCCACGGTAGCGGCCAGCGCGCAGATCGAGGCCGCGCCAGCGGCCCGCCAGGCCGTGCGCGCACTGCGTCGCGCCTGCTCGACACGGTCCATATCCCAGTCGGCGGCCTCGCTGAAGTAGGCATCCAGGTCGGCGTGACGGCCAGTGACGCTCATCGCGGCAGGGGTACGGCGAGGTTTGCGGGCGGGCGCGGCGGCGATGCGTTGATCGGTCGCAGAGCACCGTCGCAGCGCGGCTCATGAGCCGCGCAGGCCGTTAGCAACAGCATTAGGCCGGCCATCGCGGTCCATCCGGCGCGTCGCCCCCGGCTGCCCGGCGCTTGTTTCACTGGCGCTCCGGCTCGCGATCGCGCCAGGACACGGCCGCCGCCGACGCGTTGCTGTGGGTCCGCTCTCGCCATTCGCGGATCGCACGTTTGGCGACCGCCTTGCCCGCTTTTGCACCGGCTCTGCCGCCGACGCTGCCGCCCCTGACCAACGCGCGGCTGATCATGCCGAGGCTGCTCAGTGAAAGCCCGCCGGCCAGGCTTGAAGCGATCGGCATGATCTGGCGCAGCAGCAGAAATACCAATACCGCCATCAGCATCATATCCAGCGCGTCAACGGTCAGCAGCGCCGCGCCTCGCGCCGCCGTCTGGGCGGCGTACGACTCGAGCACCTGCAGTAACAGCGCGGCCACCAGCACGGTCAAAATAGTAATCAGCGCGTAGTTCGCTAGCTGCGCCACCCAGGCGTCGAAGAACCTTCGCGTGCCGTCGAACAGCAGCATAGCGATGAACAGCGGACCGATGGCCAGCAGTAGCGCCGAAGCGATACTCGACAGTGCGATCAGAAACATCACGTAGACGCACAGCATGCCCATGAGCAGCCAGACCGCGGCCCCCATGAGGCAAAAGCCGAAGTCGCCGCTGAGCACACCGCCCTTGTGCCAGAGCTGGTCAGCCACGGCGCCGCCACGGTCCCAGATCGCATCGATGGTCCCGACCGGATCAGAGCCACCGATCACGGCGGCGGCCAGCTGCGCCGGCGCCCGGTAGAATGTGTCGACAATGACGGCGTTGTAGAGCCACAGCCGCAGTGCCACCGCCAGGATTACCCCCAGCGTGACGATGCGCTTGACGCCGGCGATGAACGGCTCCTCGATGCGTCCCATCATATGCAGGTAACCCCAGGTCATGACGTAGAGCACCGCCAGCGTCACGATGGCCGGCTCCAACGCGGCGGCTACCAGCGCGGTGTTGTCGCCGATGTAGCCTGCGAGTTGTGCGCTGAGCCACGACCAGAAAGTCTGAAAGAAACCCATGGCGGTACTCCTCGCGGGTGCTACAGAGGCGAGGGTTCGAAGCGGGTGGCAAAACTTCCATGGCCCGCAATGATCTGCTCGCGCGCGCGTTGAGCGGTGACCGCGGCTTGCGCCTGCGCAGCCTGATACAGCACCTGAAGTTTGGTCTGCTCATTCTGCAGCATGCCCTGCTCGGCGCTGATCCTGGTCTGCAGTTCGAGGATGCCTTTCTGATCGGTGGCAGAGGCAATGGCGCCGATCAGCTGCTGAATCGAAGCGAACCGGCTGCTGCTGTTGGCCAGTGCCTCCTGCGCCAGGGCCTGCAGCAGAGCCACCGAGCGCCGGGAGTTACCGATCTGTGCCTGCTCATCGGCGGACAATACCGCCATCTGCGATGCCGAGAGCACCGCGTTCGCGGCCAGCGCGGCGCGGATGTCTGCCGCGAGGGCGCCAGAGGCGCCGCTGCCGCCTTGCACGGCAGCGTTGAGCTGCGCCCAGTCCGCCGGCAAATAGTTGCGCGTCACGCCGCTTAACATCTGTTCCATCCCCCGACTGCCGGTGGTCGATTGATAGAGCGCCTGCGCCTGGGCGATCTGCTGGCGTGCCGCCTCGAGCTGTTGAGCTAGGGTTTGGGCCTGCTGAATCAGCCGCGTGACCGAGGCCATGTCGATCACCGCGAACTGCGCCTGCGCGCTCGGCGCCGCGATCATGAGCGCCGGCAGCAATCCGGCGAGCAGCCTGGTCCTGTGGGATGAGATCATGGTGTGCTCCTGTCGATATCCGCGATGAACGAATGTACTCAGGCGTGGCCCTGCCCCTGCAGGAACAGCGGCAGCCATTGCTCGCTCCGTGCCCCGCAGCGCTCGATGAGCCGATGCATGCGCTCGACCTCGGTGGCGCGCCCCGATATGACCCGCAGCTGCGCGTCGAAGCCTTTGAGATCGAGCTGGCAGACGATGCTGTGGTGTCCCTGCTTGACCAGGAACATGCGCGACCCCGGCTCCAGGCGTTCTTTGATGAGCCGGAATTCGCGCTCGGTCAGACCGAAGCCGGTGGTGTATTCCTCGAAACTGGCGTCCGCGTTCGGAAACAACACCTTGGTCGGCGTCTGTTCGATGATCGTACGACTGATCGGGCTGTCGAGCACGTCACTGGCACTCTGGGTTGCCAGACACATCACGCCGTTGAGCTTGCGCCAGGTCTTCGGTCCATCCTTGGCGAAGCTCTCAAAGGCCGGGTCCGCCAGCAGCCGCCAGAATTCATCCATCCAGCAGACCAGGCGCCGGCCATCGAGCAGCTGGCGTATCAGGTGGAACAGATACAGCGTCACCGGCGAGCGCGCCAAGTCGTGGTCCAGAAACTCAGTGACGTCGACACCGATGACCGGCTGAGCAGCCAGCCGCGGCACCACGCGATCCTCGATATTGTCGAACACCCAGGCGTAGTCACCCTGGGTCGAAGCGCACCAGCGCGCGAGCCGGGCATGAATGCCCTCCGGATCCGTGGGATCGAGAAACTCAATCAGCCGCGACAACCGCCGGACGGCGGGCTGCAACGCCAGAGTTCCATGCAACGCCTGGTCCAGATCCGCCTGCTGCCGGACGCTCAAAACGCCAGCGCCTCCCGGTCGCACCAGCAGGCGCAGCCAGCTCTTCAAGAATTCGGCATGCGCAGGGATGGCCGGCAATTGCAGCGGATTGAAGCCGGTCGGCGTACCATTCCTAAGCGCCAGATATTCGCCGCCGAGCGCGCGCACAAGGATCTCCAGGCCGCGGTCCTTGTCGATCACCACCTGCGTGACCCCTGCCCGCTTCAGCATCGCGATCAGGAAACCAATGAACACCGTCTTGCCTGATCCGGTCGGTCCACAGATGAACGTATGCCCGGTATCCCGGCGGCTGCCACCGTCCGCGGCGGCGGGGTCGCTCGCATGCAGCGAAAAGTGATAGGGCGAGCGCGCGCTGGTCACGAGCATGGTCAGCGCATCGCCCCAATGATTGTCCGTTGCGCGGCCGCTCGGATAATTGTGAAATGCCGACATGGCAGCGAAGTTGCGCGAGGTGATCGGCGCCTTGCGCGGCCGCATCGGGAAATTTCCCGGCAACTGCGCCCAGAACGCAGCCTCCAGCGCCAAGTCCTCGCGTGCCACCGTCATGCCGGTGTCCGCCAACAGGCTACGGGCCAGTGCCACATGGTCATTCAGCACCTTCAGCCTCGAGGCGCCGGCCTGCTCGGGGCCGTCGGCCGATATATCCGCCAGCACCTGGAGCGAGCAATGATGATCGCCGATCACGAACTCATTCCCCGTCAATGCATCGAGCGCCTCGTCGAGCTGCTCCGCCTGCGAAATGCCAAAGTCACCGGCGTTTGCCATACGGTGCATCTGCCGCTGCAGCAAGCCCTGGCTGGCGCCCTTGGAGAGGAATGCGAACGATTGCGTCAGCACGAACGCAAACGGAGCCGACAGCAGGCGGTTGTAGACGCCGACAATACTTGGCGTCGCGTACTCCTTTATGCCGAGCATCGCCGCGACCCGCGTTTCCGTCGGGGTGCGGTACTCAATCGCCTCGACACCGAAGAACAGTCGCGAGGTGGCGAGCGCCTGCGAGAGTGGCCCGCGCGGCAACGGCACCCGCCGCCACTCGCCATTGATCAGCACCCCGAGAAATTCCAGCAGCGCTGAGTAGCAGATGCCGCCATGGCGGTAGCTACCCAGCCGCTGCGGCTCATAGCGCGCCAGCGACGCACTGAGGGTCTGCGCCAGCTTTTCGCAACTCTCGATTGCCTCCGCGCCCTGCTGCCGACCGACTTCGCGTCGCGTCGTCCTCAACAGCCTCGAGGCCAGCCCGCTCGCGACGCCCGACACCGGCCGGTAGACGGTGGTCAGGTAGAGTTCATTGACCATCAGCGTCTCTCGGCTCAGCCGCTGGAAATATTTCTGATGCAGCGCATCGGCGAAGCTCTGGACCGCGCCGCTATGACCTGTCGTTGCCTCGCGGCGGCGGATCACATGCGCCCACAAGGCCACATTGGGGCTGGCGATGTTTCGCCACAGGATGTTGAGCCGTTCGTGCCAGTTGTTGAGCTGCTCATCATCGGCGCTCTCGAAGCTCGCGCCACCCAGCCGGAATACCTGCAGGTAATCGGTGAACGTCGTGCGCAGGACATGCTCGGTAACCTGAGCGCTGTACGGCACGCGATCCGCCACCGCCTGCTCGCGACGCAGCGCCGCGTCTAACACGACGGCCGCCCTCTGCCGTCCCACAGCCTGGGAACCAGGTCACTATTGCGGCGCCGTCCGCGCGCATCCGGGGGGTCCACGGCGAGTGGGCTGTAGCTGCTGGCCTTCCAATAACGCGCGCTGGCACACAGCGCCGGAACGCGCGTTCGTCCCCACAGCAGCAGCAGATCGAAGAACCTGGCGTCGCGCGCGCACAGCAGCATGCACAGTCCGTGGATCGGCGCGCACACCAACAGCGTCAGCAGGTTCCTGGTCAACAGAAATATCTCCATCGTGAACATCAGATTGAACAGCAGCGCCGAATAGCTCACGCCCCAGCGCATCGGCGGTCGTGTCGCACCGACGAATAACAGCTCGGCGGTCAGTCCGTTATTGCGCCCCTGCATGTCCTAGACTCCGAACATGGTGCGAACCCAGGTCACGATCTGCGGCGCGCCAAAGGCGATCGCAATGCCCAGGACGGCGCCGATGCACCAGCCCCAGGACATGCGATTGGCCATTGCCATGGCCCCGAGCACCATGATCAGGATTACCGCGATTGGCGTCAGCCACGCCAGAATGTTGTTTTGCAGTGCCGTGGCTCCCGTCAGGAAGGGCGACGCCTGAGCTGCCGCGAGCCCCGGTAGGATCAGCGCCGGCAGCTGCAGCGTCACTGCGACGCTGCAGCGACTGCGCGACCTGAGCCGATGGAGGCGATTGGCGTTGTTCACGAACATGACTCTCCTTCCGCGGAAACCCCGCTGACTCATTCACTTCCAGCGGCGCACGCTGGATGGGCCGGCCGTGCTCAGGCGACGTTGGAGACGGCGCTGCGCGGGGCCTCGCCGTCGCGCCGCAGCTCAAGCTCCTCGCGCTTGACCTTTCCGGGCGCCCCGAAGCGGAACCCCTCCACAACGAATGAGTAGTCGTATTGCTTCTCGCCCTGCTGATCGGTCCAATTGTTGGATCGAATCCTGGCGTCGACAATCAGTTGATCCCCCTTGCGAGCATTGCTCGCAATCGCCTCGCCGAGCGCGCCGAAGGCGACGAACCACAGACTGGTGACGATCTCGCGTGCGCTTCCGTCCTCGTCCTTGCCGGCGTAGTCGTTGCCGATGACACAGAAGCGCGTGTAGCTGATGTCGCCCTTGGCCACCAGCTCCGGATTCTTTGCAAGATTTCCGATCGCGGTAAGTTGGAAACTGTTCATGCTCATTCCCCTTGGCTGTCCGATAGCGCCTGATTCACCAGGCGCGGAGGAGTCTAGCGATCAGGATCCGGGGTGCCTGCGGCGGTTTTTCGCGCGTTCGTGCAGAAAGTCCGCTCTGCAAAGCGCACACCGGCGGCCAATTCGGCTGATTTGCGCCAGAAATTACGCTCGAAATTTCCAGCTGGCAGCGGCCCACGGCACGTCATTGATGTATCGTGCGCGCATCGATTGCTCGGAGACCCGTGATGCCAGGACAACCCGCCAATCCCGCCGCCGCGGCGATTGAACAGTGCGTGGATGAGGTCGATGATTTCATCGAGACGCTGGAGCGCTATCCCGAGTCGGTGATCGCCTTGGCGCTGCGGATCCATCTCGGCGCGCTGCTGCGCGCGATGGTCGACGACGAGCTCTGCAGTCGCGAGGAGGTACGCGAGTTTGTGATCGCGCTCGAGCAGGAAGCCCTCGGTGGCGGCGGCATATGAGGCCGTGGCGCTTACGTGACGGAGCTTTGGCGGCAGGCACAAGCCCCAGCGGGCGCGGTGTCGCGCCAATTGTCAAAATTCCGCGGTCGCCGCAATATGCCGGCCGTGCCACTCGAGACCGGGACCCCAACGATGAATGCAAACCCTGGCATCGAAGCCGTCATCGTGCCGCCGACGCACGATCTTGGCGACGGCTTTCATGTGCGCCGCGCGCTGCCTAGCAGGCAGCGGCGCATGGTGGGCCCGTTCGTTTTCTTCGACCAGATGGGTCCGACCGTGCTGCGCGCCGGCACCGGTCTCGATGTGCGTCCGCATCCCCACATCGGACTGGCGACCGTGACCTACCTGTTCGATGGGGAGATCGTCCACCGCGACAGTCTAGGCACCACACAGACGATACGGCCGGGCGAGGTCAATTGGATGATCGCCGGTCGCGGTATCGTGCATTCCGAACGTACCGCGGCTGATAAACGCAGCGCCGAGTCGGCGCTGTTCGGCATTCAGACCTGGATTGCCCTGCCGAAGGCACAGGAAGAGCGGGCTCCGAGCTTTCGTCATCACGCCGCCAGCGAGCTGCCGCTGATCGACGGCGAAGGCAAATCGCTGCGACTGATTGCCGGATCGCTCTATGGCGCAGGCGCACCGGTGGCCACGTTGTCGGACATGTTCTACGCCGACGTCACACTGGCGGTCAATGCGCAGCTGCCGGTGGCTGCCGACTACGAACAACGCGCGATCTACGTCATCCGAGGCCGTATCGACATCGACGGCAGTACTTTCGATGTCGGCCAGTTGGTAGTGCTTCGTCCCCAGCGGTCCGTCACCGCACGCGCGCTCGCGCCAGCACAGGTGTTACTGCTCGGTGGCGCACCCATGGATGGTCCGCGGCACGTCTGGTGGAATTTTGTCTCGAGCTCCACGGAGCGCATCGAGCAAGCGAAAGCGGATTGGCGCGCCGGGCGGCTCGGCAGCGTGCCGGGCGATATGGAATTCATCCCGTTGCCGGCGGCACCTGCCGTGCAGACAACGCCGGTGGACTATCCCTGATTCGACATTCAAGTCGTCTCTGATCTGCCGCGATGTCGTATTTCGACGCGCAGCGTGACGGCACCAGGGCGTGTAATTGCTGCCCGGGTCGCCACCTTGACCGCACAGTATCGGTAACCTATCTTGGTGCGAGCGCTCTCAGGCTCGACGACGGATGGGGCGGTCAGCCGTGCCACTTGATCAGCGAGCCGAAGGAAACGCCCTGATGAATTCGAATCTGGTCATGAATCGATCGCGCTCCGCGCAGACGACTCAGGCGAGCCCCAGCCAAGATCCTCCCGTGGCGCTCGCGGATCTGTTCAAGATCGGCATCGGACCTTCTTCGTCTCATACGGTCGGGCCGATGAAAGCCGCCGGATTGTTCCTGAACCATCTCGGGGCCCACCAGGCTAACACTCATCGCCTGGTCGCAACGGTCTACGGTTCGCTGGCCTGGACCGGCAAGGGGCACGCCACGGACAAGGCGTTGATGCTGGGTCTGGCCGGCGAAAGAGCCGATGCAATCGATCCGGACAGTGTGGAGCAGAAGCTCCTCGCGATGCGCACCAGTCGCCAATTGACATTGCCGGATGGCAGATCGATTCAGTTCGATCCGACGACGGACATCGTGTTCGATACCGTACAGAGTTTCCAGCGGCATCCCAACGCGATGACGTTTGAGGCGTTCGACGCGGCCGGCCGCCGCTTGCACCGTGAACTGTGGTTTTCCATCGGCGGCGGATTCGTAGAGCAGGACGGCGCCGGCAGGCCCGCCGCCGGCCAGTCACCGGTGCTGTTTCCATACGACAATGGGCAAACCCTGCTGGCCCTTGGCCGCTCGAGCGGCCTGTCGATCGCGGCCATGGTGCTCGCCAATGAGACCATGCAGCGATCCGAAGGCGACACGCTGGCCGCCATCGACCAGATAGCCAGCGTGATGCACGCGTGCATCGAACGTGGTCTGTCGCGCGAAGGGCCGCTGCCGGGTGGGTTGAAGATAAAGCGGCGCGCCAAAGGTCTGCACGAGAAGGCCGAAGCTGCCCGACGCCACAGCAATCGCACTGGACTGGACGCGATGAACTACGTATCGGCGTTCGCGATCGCCGTGAACGAGGAGAACGCCTGCGGTGGTCGCGTCGTGACCGCACCCACCAATGGGGCGGCGGGAGTCGTCCCGGCGGTATTGCGCTACTACCGCGATTTTTGCACGCCTGCCGACCGGCAAGGGGTAGCGAATTTTTTCCTGGCCGCGACTGCTATCGGCGGCATCATCAAACGCAACGCCTCGATCTCAGGTGCCGAAATGGGTTGCCAGGGCGAAGTCGGCTCGGCTGCGGCCATGGCGGCGGCGGGTCTGGCCGCGGCGCTGGCCGGCAGCAACGAGCAGATCGAGAATGCCGCCGAGATCGCGCTCGAGCACCACCTCGGAATGACCTGCGATCCAATCGGCGGTCTGGTGCAGATTCCGTGCATCGAACGCAATGCCTTTGGCGCCATCAAGGCGATCAATGCCGCCTCGATGGCCCTGCACGGCGATGGCACTCATCGCGTCTCGCTCGACCAGGCCGTCGAAACGCTGCGCCAGACCGGCACCGACATGCAGTCGAAGTATCGCGAAACATCCCGCGGCGGCCTGGCAGTCAACGTGCCTGAATGTTAAAGCCTCAGTGCGTGCCTGGAGCGATGCCGTAGTGGCCGCGCCGTCTTCGCTGACTCGCAGCGACCGCGAACTGCTCGATGTGAATCGCCGCTTCTACGACCTGCTGTGGTCCGGCGCGCGTCTAGTCGAGCCGCAGCGCTTCAACACCTGGCCGCTCGTGAGCTCGGTGCTGCCAAACTCGCGGCGGCAACTGGAAGTCGCCCCGGGTCTGAGGCCGCGGTTGCCCCTCGAGGCAACGCAATTTGTCGACATCAGCGTGCCGGCGCTCGCGACGTTGCGCGCACGGGGCGCGAGCGTGATGCTCGGGCTGGTGTCCTCACTGCCGTTCGCGGACGGCGCGTTCGATCTGGTCTGCACGCTCGACATCGTCGAGCACGTGGATGACGACGATGCGGCGCTGTCGGAGATCGCGCGCGTCGCAGCGCCCGGAGCCGTACTACTGCTCTCCGCGCCGCTGCATCCCTCGCGCTGGACGTCATTCGATGACTTCGTGGGCCACCGACGGCGCTATGAACCGCAGCAGCTGTTGGCGAAGCTCGCGCGGCACGGCCTGTCGGTGGAGCGCAGCGGCGTCTATGGGATGCAGCCGCGCTCCTCGAGACTGCTCGATTTCGGCATGTGGTGGCTCACCCACCATCGCGAACGGGCGATGTGGTGGTACAACCGCGCGCTCATGCCGCTCGGCGTACGCTTTCAGAAAAGGCTCGCGCTCGCGCCGGGCATGATCGATGCCACGGCGGTCGACGAAGTCCTGCTCGTGTGCCGCAAGCAAGCAACTCCGTCAGCCACGCCAATGGCTCCTGAACTCGCACCGGCGTCATCGCACTGAGTGCGGAGCGAGCCGGCGGCGGCGCTGGTACCGCAGCGCGCCGCGACAGTTCGATCCGCGCCGGCGTGCTAGTGGCGGAACGTCGCCGTGATACCGAAAGTGCGCGGGGTGAAGGTGTAATAGCTGTACTGTGGTCCGGCCGTGACCGGCGGATAAGTCGGATTGTAGGTGTCGAGGAAGGTCCTAAAGTAGTTGGTTGTGGTATGGGAATTGAGCAGGTTGTTGATGAAAAACGACGCTCCCCAATCGCCAAAACTCGTGCCGGTGCGAAACTGCACGAACGTCGTCGAGGGCAGCGTCGGAGAGATCGGCGTGGTGAATACCTGGTACTGGGATGAGCGCGGATCCTGAATCGCCGCCAGCCAGGGGTTACGGCTCTCGAATTCATAGTCGAAGCGTACGAAGCTCTTGTGCGTCGCAATCACGAGGTTGTACTGCGCACCGAGCGTCACATTCCACGGCGGGTTGGTGCCGGGGCTGCCGTTGATCGCAGCCTGGCCCGAAATCGCATCGCCAGCTACTGCAAGATCATTCTTCGAGTTGTCGACGAAGCGCGCGCTGTTAAAGCCCAGGGCGGCTTCGAGCGCGATCGGTCCGAGCGCGGCTTCGGCCTGCAGATCGAAGCCCTTGGACACCGCCGTGCCGAGATTATCCGTGAACTGCAGCCCACAGTTGCCCGTGACGTATACGTTCTGCTGGATGTTGTTCCAGCGGATGTAGTAGACGCTCGAGGCGAGCTTGAACACGTTGTTGAAATTGTCCTTGGCGCCGATCTCGAAGCTCTGCGTCGAATCGGATTTGTAGGTTGGCGGCGCCTGCCCGCTTGCATAGCCCATTTCCATCAGCGGCGGAGAGCAGAACGAGGGCAGCGGCGGGTTTGCGCCGCCCTCGCGGAAGCCTTTGGCGTAGGTGGCATAGAACAGGTGACCGCCGTTCGGTGTAAAGGTGACACCGGCCTTCGGCGTGAACGGCGTCTCGCTCTGGGAGCCACTCGACGGGCCGACCGGGCCGTAATTCTCCGGTCCGTCGGTAAAATGCACGATGTCGAACGAGGTGCGCGCCACGCGCCCGCCGAGTGTGAGCTTCCACTGATCGGTCAGGGCGTAGCTCGCCTCGCCAAAGCCGGCCAGCTGATGATCGTGGGTGGTGTTGATGTTGTAGTAGTCATCGCCGTTGGCGAGCAATGGATAGCCGTAAATCTGCACTACGCTCAGCCCGTACTCGGCTTCGAGCAGCGCATTGGCCATCGGATCGTAGATCTGCTCGGTACTGACCTCGCGACTGACCTGCCAGAACGCCCCCGCCGTCCAGGTCAGCGGACTAGAGGCATCGTTGGACTGCAGACGTATTTCCTGCGTGACGCTGCTCTGCTCGTTCTGGACCGTGGCCGGGGAGCGGTAATCGGTCAGTCCGGGCGGCAGGTGCACGCCATAGTTATCGATCAGCGGATAGTAGGCAGGATTCACATCGACGGCAGCGGGATTGGCAGGCCAGCCGAGACCCTGGTACAAGCTCAGGTTGTAGTCGGTGCCCTCGTAGCCGGTCAGTTCATTGCGGTTGTAGTACGATGTGTTGGACACGAGCCGCGCCGGGCCCAGATCGGCCTCGATCTTCAACGCCGGCAGGTAGAAGCGATCCGGCACGGGCGTCTGGTCGGGATTGGCATTGTCGAAGCGACCGGCCGACGGGTTCGAATAGTCGGGCCAGTAGGTCGACACGTCGTGCTTCTGATCGTTCTGATAGAGAATACTCGGCGTCACGGTCAGCGCGCCGATCGGCCGCCAGATGCCGGCCAGCCGCAGCACGACGTCGCCTTCGCGGTTGGCATTCGAGTCCACGACTGCGCCGGTCGTCGGGTCGACGCGATCGATCCAGCCGCCATCGTGGCGATACCAGACACTGACGCGATAACCGAGCTCCCCGTCGATGATCGGCCCGCCGTGTGCCACACCCGCCTCGTAGCTCGGATCGCCATACTGGGTATACGAGACCTCGCTGCGCGCGTAGGTGCTGTCCTGGGTCAAGCTCGGCTGCGCCAGAATGTAACGCACCGTGCCGCCCTCGGAGCCGGCACCGAACAGCGTGCCTTGCGGCCCGCGCAGCACCTCGACGCGGTCCAGGTCGAAGGTCTTGGGCAATGCATCATCCGGGTTGAAGCCTACCGAGCGCATCTGGATCGGCGTGTCGTCGATGTAGATACCGGTGGTACCGGCACCGCCCGAGGACGAGATGCCGCGAATCGATATGGCATTGGTGCCGGTCTGATCGATCGACACGCCGGGCGTATAGCGCACGATGTCGGTGAAATCCTTGATACCCTTCTCGTCCATATCCTCCTGGGTAAACGCACTGACGCTGACCGGCACCTTGCTGAGTGATTCCTCGCGCCGAGTTGCCGTGACGACAATCTCTTTCAGGGCACCGGCGCTTTCTTCGACTTGACCTTCCTCCGGCGCCGGCGCGTTCTGGCCGAGCGCGACGCCGCACGCACACAGCGCCAGCGCCACCCCAGGCAGTACAAGCTGCAGCCTGCGCGCCACTGCGAAAATAATCGCTTTCATGAATCCCTCTCCCCTGAAAGTTTTCCGGTTACGCTTCCCGAGCTTCGCGCCTCGGGCCCCTATCCTATCCGTCCCCGCTCATGCATTGAGCAGCACCGCCGCATCGGCGCCCCAGCTGACAAATACTTCGTCGCTCCAGTCGATCGACCACTCCGATGTGCGCCGCTCATTCTGGGAAAACACCGTAATCACCTTTCCGGTTGCGGTCTTGATCCGATACGTCGAGCGGTTGCCGAGATAGCCGAGTTCCCACACGGTCCCGCGTAGCTGATTGACACGGGCCGCGCCGACCGGCTGCTTGCTCAAGCGGATCTTCTCCGGCCGCAGGGCCACCCAGACCCGCTGGCCGATGCTGAAACGCCCGACATCATCGACCAGCAGATCGCCCCCGGTTTCGATGCACTGCACGGTGATCAGCCCCGGCTCACACGCGGTGACGGTGCCTTCGAACAGATTGGTCGTGCCAACGAAATCCGCCACGAAACGGGTGCTGGGGAACTCGTAGATCTGCGACGGCGTGCCGACTTGCAGCACTTTCCCACGCTCCATCACTGCGATACGCGTGGCGAGCGCCATCGCCTCGTCCTGATCATGAGTGACCACGATGAAGGTGATGCCCAGCTGATACTGCAGATCCATCAGCTCAAACTGGGTTTGTTCGCGCAGTTTCTTGTCGAGCGCCGACAGCGGCTCATCCAGCAGCAGCAGCTTGGGCCGGCGGATCAGCGCTCGGGCCAGCGCTACGCGCTGCCGCTGGCCGCCCGAGAGCTGGTGCGGCTTGCGCTGCGCCAGCGCTCCGAGCTGCACCATGTCGAGAGCCTCCTGGGTGCGCCGTCGGCGGGTCGCGCTGTCGAGCGGCAGGCGCTTGATACCGTAGCCGACGTTGGCCTCGACGCTCATGTGCGGAAACAGCGCATACGACTGAAACATCATATTGACCGGCCGTTCATGCGGCGGCACATCGCTCATCTCCATGCCGTCGATCGAGATCCTGCCGCTGCTCTGGCGGGCGAAGCCCGCGAGCATCCGCAGCAGCGTCGTCTTGCCGCAGCCGGAGGCGCCGACCAGCGCGAATATCTCGCCCTTATAGATCGCCAGATCGACATTATCCACGGCAGTGAAGCCGCCGTAGCTCTTGCTGACGCCCTCAATGACTACCTGCGGTGTGGCGGTGGGATCCAGCCAGGGGCGATCGACGAGCGGTTTGAGCTGGTTTGCGATCATGCCCGGTGCGTACTCAGTAATCCGCCGGCGGCGAGGCGCGGCGCCGTTCCGGCGCGAAGAACGGCCGCTCCACGACTTGCGCGCGCGCCATGCGCCGCTCCCAGATCAGCTCGCGGTTCAGGTAGATCTCGGCCCAGATCGTGCGGCCGGTCTCCATGTGTGGCGCATCGACCATCGCCAGCGCGATGTTGCGCTTACAGGTCGGAGACCAGGTGGCCGAGGTGACATTGCCGACCGGGCGCTTGCCCGATTGATCGGCATACAGCAGCGCGTTGTGCGCCGGCTTGTTGCCCTCGATGTCGAGTCCTACGAGTCGCCGCCGCGGCCCACGACGTTGCTCCTCAAGCAGCGCGCGCCGCCCGGTGAAGTGGCCCTTGTCGAAGTCGACCAGCCAGCCCAGTCCGAGCTCAATGGGCGAGCGCTCGGTGCCTACCCTCAAGCTGCGTTCGCTGGAGACGAAATCGACGTTCGGCAGCAGAAATCCCGCCTCGATGCGCGCCATGTTCAAGGCTCGCGCACCGACGGGCCGAATCGCGCACTCGTGCCCGGCTTCCATCAGAGCATCCCATACGCCCTCGGCATCCTCCGGGCGCATCCACAACTCGTAGCCCAGGTCGCCGGTGAAGCCGGTGCGGGAGACCATGATTTGGCTGTCGGCGCCGACGGCCGGTGGCAGCACGAAATGTGCAAGCTCGAATGGCTTGAGTCGCTCGATCCCGGCTAGCCCCAAGGCCTTGAGCACGGCGCAGGAAGTCGGACCCTGTACCGCCAGGGCCGCGGTCGCTTCCGTGACTTCGCTGATCTGCACGTCGAAGCCTAGACCGGAGTCGAGCAGCCAGTCGAGCTGTCTTTCACCAGTGCATAGCCGGTACTCCGTGTCGCTCAGCCGAAACACCGTGCCGTCGTCGATCAGGTGACCGGCGTCATTGCACCACACGCTGTAAGCGACCCGCCCGCACTTGAGCTTGCCGATGTCACGCGTCATCAGCCGGTTGAGGAAGCGCAACGCTTCCGGGCCCGCGATCCGATATTTCACCATCGGGGTCAGATCATAGAGCGTCGTGGCGTTGCGAATCGCGAAGTATTCCTGCTCCACGAAAGTGAAGACGTCGACCGTGGTGTATCCGGCCCATGGAACGAAACTGTCCAGCTGACTGAGCGCACGCGCGCGCTCGTGAAACGGAGTCTTCAGCAGCGGCTGACGATAATGCGGTTCGCTCCCGGTGAGCATCTTTAGGCCGCCTCCCGCATGAGCTGGCGCGCCGCATTTCGGCCGGCGATTCCCATGACACCTCCGCCGGGATGACAACCCGCTCCGCACAGGTACAGGCCGCCGACCGGCGTGCGATACTGGGCGGCGCCAGGCACGGGACGGACGATGAAGAACTGATCGAGCGCCAGCTCAGCGTGATGCCAGTGTCCGCCGCTGATGCGAAATTCGCGCTCAATATCCGCGGGACTCAACAGCTCGGCAGCTTCAATACTGCTGCGCAGCCCGGGTGCGCAGCGCTCGAGGGCATCGATGACCAGATCCGCGAAGCGCTGCCGCTCGTGCTGCCAGCCGGCGGCGAGCTCATAGGGTGCGTATTGCACTACCGCGGACAGCACATGCTTGCCGGCGGGCGCGAGGCTCGCATCGCTCACGGTGGGCACGGTGATTTCAACGATAGGCGCCAGCGAGAATTCCCCATACTTGGCGTGATTGAAGGCACGCTCGATGTAGTCCAATGACGGCGACAGCAGCAGCCGCCCGACCAGAGCGCTCTGCGCCAGGCCGGTGAACTGCGGCAGTCGATTCAATGCCAGATGCAGCTTGGCGGTCACGCCACGGGCGCGCAGATGGGCGATGCGACGGACGAAGCCGGTATCGAGATACTCGCCGCCCAACAGCTGCAGAAAAGTCGTCTTCGGATCGGCATTCGATATGACATTGGCGGCGGTGATCTGCTCGCCGGACTTGAGCATCACGCCGGCGGCACGATCCTCCCGTACCCTGATCCGCTCCACCAACGCACCGGTGCGAATGGCGGCGCCAGCCGCCAATGCGGCCCTGGCCAACGAATCCGACAGCGCGCCGAGTCCGCCCACGGGTTGCGCGAGCGCACTGCCGCCCTGCACCTCGGCGGCCATGCGATACAACAGCGGAAAGACGCTGCCCGGGGATCGCGGACCGGCATTGGTGCCCAACACGGCGTCGAATCCGAGCGCGCCCTTGAGCAACGGCGTCTCGAAGTGCTCATCGAGCAGATCCTGGACACACATGCCACCGATGCGCAGCAGTTCGCGCATGTCCTTGCGTCCGAGGCGGCGAATGCGCCAGCCGATCCGCAGCCAGGACAGTCGGTCCTGCCAGGAGTCCGTGCCCAACCGCGGTGGCGCGCTCTCGAGCACCGGATGTAGCGCTTCGGCCAGACGCCGCAGGCGCGCCTGGTAGGCGGGAAATGCCGCAGCGTCGGCGCTCGATCGCGCCGCCAGCAGCGTAGAGGTCTGCGCGTCTATCGGCAGCGGTGGCGCGTCGGGCGCGATGGCGGTGGTCGGCATGTGCGCCGCGGCCAGCTGCAGGCCGCGCGCATCGAGGCCCAGATCCTTGATCAGGGATCGCGGCATCAGGTGCAGCAGATGGGCGCAGGCCGATACCCGGAAGCCTGGCGCGAATTCGCGCGTGATGGCAGCGCCCCCGACCTGGTTCGCCGCTTCCAACACCAGCACGGAGCGGCCGCCGCGGGCCAGATAGGCGGCACACACCAGCCCGTTGTGACCACCGCCGATGACGATGCAGTCGTAGTTCGATTCGCTGACAGCAGCGCTTGACATGGTCAGTGGGCGCGGCCGAGGTCGCGCAGAATCGCGCTCGCAGCGTTGGCGCCGGGGGCGCCCATCACTCCACCGCCAGGATGAGTGCTCGAACCGCACATGTATATGCCGCGCACCGGCGCGCGGTACTGCGCGTAACCCGGAATCGGCCGGTTGAACAGCAGCTGATCGAAGGTCAGCTCGCCCTGGAAGATGTTGCCCTCCGTCAGACCGACCTCGTTCTCCAGATCCCAGGGCGTGCGGATCTCCGCGTGCAGGATCAGGTCCTTGAAGTCCGGACTGTGCTCGGCGATGGTATCGATGACCGTCCGGCCGAAGGCCTGGCGCTTCGCGGCATCCCATTCGCCATCGGCGAGTTTGTAGGGACAGTACTGCACGAACACCGACATATAGTGCTTGCCGCCCGGTGCCAGGGTCGGATCGATCTGCGAGGGCATCAGCATATCGATGTACGGTGCCCGCGACCAGCGGCCTTCCTTCCAGTCATCGTAGGCGCGCTCGAACATCTCGATGCTGTCGGTCACATGCATATCGCCGCGGCTGCTCGGCGAGCCACGCGGGATCGCGGGAAAGTGCGGCAGGCCGTCGAGCGCGATGTTGAGTTTGCCCGATGAGCCGCGGATCTTGAAGTTACGCACCTGCGACACGAACTCCTCGGGCAGGTCGTTCGCATCCATGATTTCGAGAAAAGTGCGTCGCACATCGAGGTTGGAGACCACGATGCGAGCCTGAATCTCCTCGCCATCGTCAAGCACCACGCCGCTGGCGCGGCCATCGCGCACCAGGATCCGATCGACCGGCGCGCCGCTGCGGATCTTGCCGCCGCTGGCCTGCAGAGAGGCGCCGAGCGCCTGCGTGACCGCGCCCATGCCGCCGCGGGCGAAACCCCAGGCGCCGACCGCACCGTCGATGTTGCCCATGTAGTGATGCAGCAGCACGTAGGCGGTGCCCGGGGAGCGAGGACCGAGCGCGGTGCCGATGATCGAGCTGCCGGCCAGATGCGCCTTGACGATCTCGCTATCGAAATACTCGTTGAGAAAATCGGCGCAACTCATGGTCCAGAAGCGCACCGTGTCGTACATGCGCTGCTCGCCCAGCCGGTGAAAATGCTGTCCCAGGTACAGCAGCTCCCTGATGTCGCGCGGCTTGAACGAGGTCGGGTCAGGCGGCTCGCGCAGCAGCAACGGCTTGATGAAGCGGCACTGGCGCAGCATGTCGCGCAAGTAGCGCTCGTAGCTCTCGGCGTCGCGTTTGGAATGCCGCGCGATCTCGCGACGCAATGCGTCGTGATTGTCGTACAGCGCCAGATGGCCGCCGTCGCGCATCATGGTGCAGCCGCCTTCATAGGGGATGATCTGCAAGCCGTAACCCGGCAGGTTCAACTCGCGGATGATCTCGGTGCGCAGCAAACTGCAGACGTAGGAGCAGTTCGAATAGGTAAAGCCATCATAGAGCCGGCGGCTCACCGCGGCGCCACCGATGTAGGGGTTGCGCTCGAGCACCAGCACATCGAGCCCCGCGCGCGCCAGATAGCACGCGGCGACCAGGCCGTTGTGGCCCGCGCCCACGATAATGGCATCATGGCGCCCGCTGCCGCCGCTGACCATGCCGCTGCCCCTCCTTCAATAGCGTGCGTTCAGGCCGGCATCTTGCGGGACTTTCCCAGGGCATCGAGCGTCGTGTCCATCGCCACCTCGAAGGCCGCCAGCGTGTCCCGTAGACACGACTCATCATGCGCCGCCGACACAAACCACGGCTCGCGCGAATCCGGCTCGCACAGGATGTATTCATCGTGCAGCACCTTGGCGGCCGCATCGTAGAACGTATAGTCGCTGCTCTTCCAGTCGCGATAGGTGCGCGGCGGCTCATGCGCGAAGTACAGCCCGCTCATCGACGGGTGACCGACAAAGCTGTGCGCGATGCCGCGCGCATTCAGTATCGTGCTCATCCCGCCGCGCAGCCGGGTGCCGTACTGCGCGATCCGCTCGAGCGCGTCGGTTTCGTCGAGAATCTCCAGGGTCTTTTCCGCCGCCGCCAGCGACACCGGGTGGGCCGTATAAGTGCCACCGTGCGCGACGCCACGGCCGATTTTGCGCATGATTTCCTCGCGGCCGGCCAGCACCGAGATCGGGTAGCCATTGGCGATCGCCTTGGCGAAGGTGCAAAGGTCGGCCTGCACGCCGTACAGCTCCTGCACGCCGCCGCGGGCGACGCGAAATCCGCTCTTGACCTCGTCGATGATCAGCACCACGCCGTACTTGTCGCACAGTTCGCGCGCCGCACGAATGTAGGCCGGATCGGCCGCTATCCCCAGGCAATTACCCATGATCGGTTCGATCAGCAGGCAGGCGATGGAGCCGGCATGGCGCTTGAACACGTCCTCGAGCTGATTGGCGTCGTTTGCTTGCACAAAGTGCGCGAAGTTGCGCGTGCTCAGCGGCACTCCCTCGCTGTACGGATAGACCTCCGGCTCGCCGACCTGGGCCCATTTATCCATGGGCGTGTACCACATGGCGGCATCGAACAGCCCGTGATAACTGCCCTCCAGAATGACGTAGTCGTCCTTGCCGGTATAAGCACGTGCCAGGCGCAGCGCAGCCATGACGGCTTCGGTGCCCGAGTTGGAGAACCGCACCAGCTGCGCGGCCGGCACCATTTTCGCGATACGCTCCGCGACGCGGTATTCGCGTTCCGTGGAAAGCGCGAACACGCCGCCGACTTCCATGCCCTCGCGGGCCGCCTGATCGACCCTCGGATCGGCGTAGCCCAGGATGGCCGGCCCATAGCCCATGCGGTAGTCGACGTAGACGTTGTCGTCGAGATCAACCACCCGCGCGCCGCGGCCGTATTTCACGTAGATCGTGCGTTGCGCGCCCCAGAAACGGAAATTGGACGCGACTCCGAGCGGCATCCGCGTCAGGGCACGCTGGAAATGCTCGCGGTTCTTGGTCAAGTTTCGAGGCATGGCTGCGCTCCGCTCTACAGGGGTGCCTGTAAGGCACGGTAGCACCGCTCGAGCAGCGAATCTATATGAACATATAAATTTCATGTAGAATTGAATGGTCATATAGTTTTCGCGGGAGCCCAGGATGAATTCCTCAGCCGCGCCATCGGTCGTGCCTACCGTGGTCTCGCTGCCGCGGGCGCTGCCGGCATGGGCCTACAACCACCCGGAAATGACCCGCCTGGAATACGAGCGGATCCTCAAACCGAGCTGGCAGATCGTCTGCCACGCCAGTTCCATTCCCAAGCCCGGTGACTACGTCACCCTCGATCTGGGAGCCGACAGCGTGCTGGCGGTGCGCAGCGCCAAGGGCGAGATTCAGGCGTTTCATAACGTGTGCCGGCATCGCGGCTCGCGTCTGCTGGAGGGCACCGGCAATTGCCGCGCCCATATCACCTGCCCCTATCACGGATGGTCCTACCGGCTCTCCGGCGAGCTGGTCGGCGTGCCCGCTCGCGAGACCTTCCCGGGGCTCGATCGCGCGCAATTCAGCCTCAAACCGGTGCGCTCGCAGGTCATGTTGGGCTTCGTGTTCGTCTGCCTGAGCGGCAACCCGCCGCCGCTCGAACAGACCTGGGGCAGTTTTCTGCACGAGTTCGCACCGCATCGCTTCGAGGACATGGTCCCGCTCGGGTCGTTCTACATCGAGCACTGGGATTGCGACTGGAAGATCGCGATGGACAACTACCTCGAGTCCTATCACGTACCGATCGGCCATCCCGGCCTGTTCCGGATGTTCACGCCGGACTACGATGATCAGATCAATCTGCCGACGGGCGTGGCCCGCGGCATCAGCTGGATGCGCGAGCGCGAGTCTGCCCGCTGGAGCGAGCGCATGTACCAGCGGCTCATCGGGCAAGTCAGTCAGGAGCTGCCGGAAGAGCACCGCAAGCGCTGGAGCTTCTACAGCATGCTGCCGAACCTGGGCGTCGATGTGTTCCCCGATCAGATGGATTTTTTCCAGGTGCTGCCGCGCGGTCCGGGCAAATGCACCATTCGCGGCGGCTCGTATGCGCTGGCGGATGATCGGCGCGAGATGCGGATCGCCCGCTATCTGTCCGCGCGCATCAATCGCCAGGTGCAGCGCGAGGACGAGTTTCTATGCCGCCGTGTGCAGCTGGGCCTGGCATCGGGCAGCTATGAGCCGGGCCCATTGTCGCGCCTGGAGAACTGCATGCTGGAGTTTCATGAACTGCTGCGCGAGCGTATCCCGGAAGTGCGCCAGGCAAGCCCACCCGCGCGCTTCGTCTAAAGGGCCCGCTCCGGCAGCGCGGGGATGGCCGGCAGCAACGCCGTGATTGATTGACGAAACTGTGCCAGTGGGCCGGCAATGGGCCCACTGTCCTCGAGCTCGTCGGGCGCGCCCGCCAGGCCGGTCTGAGTGGACTCGGCGAGGGCGATTTCCTGCTGCAGCCAGGCGTTGACCTGCCGCTGCCAGCCGCCGCCGGCGCGAGCGCGCGCGCTGCGCTGATCTGCGCTCCGGCTCTTTGGCGCGCGCGCGCGCCGCGGCGCTGCGGCCGCGACGTAGTCGAAACGCTGGATGCGACAGCGGCCCGGCGCCACCGGGATCACCTGAAGAATCAGTGCAGCATCGCGCCGGACCTCGATCAACTGATTCGGCGGCAGGAATTGGCGCGGCGATGCCGGAGCCTCAAGCCACCGCTCGACGATCAGCTTCCAGTCGGCGGCGACCTCGATCTGCTGCGCGCTGACCGGCGCCAGTCGATCGAATGCGCCCCAGTCAATCTCGGACGCTGCGCCATCCGATGAAGCCGCGAGCCGAGGCCGGGTCGCCCCCGCCGCCGCGCCGGCCGCGCCGGCCGCGCGCACCAGGATCAGTCGCCCGCATTGCTCCAGCTCGAGCGAACTCAGATCCCCGGGCGTGTCGCCGTCCACCAGTCGTCCATCGAGCCGATAGGTGAGATTGTGAGACGCGCAGTGAATTGCGTCCTCGAAGTGCCCGGTGCGCGCGCTGACCAGCGCGTGCGGCCGCCGGCGGCAGGCATTGCGAAAGGCGCGCAGCCGACCGCGCTCATCGCGCACCACTAGCGCCCGCTCGCCGGCCAGATCCGCGCTCAGAAAATCGCCCGCAGCCGGGACTTCAGCGTCGTGACCGATGATCTGCCAGGCCGGTCGCAGCAGCCGGTCTCGCTCCGCGGCCAGCAGCGTGGCATACGCGTAGGCCCATGCGGGCAGGCGTGCGTTCGCAGCCATCGCGTGATCCACGGCGGGCGCGGTCGGCAGCGCGGCCGGCTCGGCGCCCACGCGCTCGCCGGGCGGCGCCACCCGAGCCGCCGCCCCGCCCCCGGGCTCGATATTCTGGGTTGCGGCCGCGGGCCCGAACTGGCCGGGAAACACCGAACGCAGGTAGGTCAGCGAGCGCGCCCTGGAGGCCGCGCGGTCGATGCTGGCCTCGCTTTGAAATGCGAAGCTCTGCCACAGGATCTCGAGCACGCCTATGAGTCCGAGAGCGATGCCGTCGGCATCAAGGTGCACGGCACCTGATTGGACGATCAGCCGCTCGATCAGTTCGCGCACCAGAGCGGCAAAATCCTCATCCTTCTTGCCGCAGATGTCGTAGTACTCCTGGCGCGAGCTGGCCTCGCCCCAGAACGAGTACCACACCGATACCTTGCGCGGACTGGCGATCTCCGGATCGAGGTATAAATCCACCAGTAACTCCAGCGCGCGCACCGGCGAGTGCCTGAGCTGCGACACCGGCAGCAGCACCCGCTCTTCGAACTCGGCCGCCAGATACTCCAGCGATGCCACCAGCATCGCCGCCTTGGAGTCGAAATAGAACCTTACGATTCCAGGCGACAGATCGGCAATCGAAACCACCTTTTCGACCGTGGTGCGCGACGGCCCGTGGATATGCAGCGCCGAGATGCAGGCGTCGATGAGCCGTTGGCGCTGGCGGAGGCGCGTGGCTCGGCCGGGGCTCGCCTCGACGCTGGTATTGCCTGGTCTTGCGCGTGACACGATGGCTACCGGGGCTCACGGCTGCCGGCGCGGCCAGGCGATCGGTGTGGGTGCGAGCCGGCAAAATTTGTACACCAGGCTGAGTTTATCGCGCACAATACTCCCGAGGGGCACATTCCTGCGCGACTGATGAAACCGATCGAGCGTCCGGGCCGTTGGCTCATTATTCTGCCGCCGCTGCTGTTCCTGCTGATTTTCTTTCTCATTCCTTTCGCCTTCGCCTTCAAGATCAGCTTCGCCGACACGGCCGCGCGCGTGCCGCCGTTCACCGACGTGCTGTCGAGCACCCCCGATCATCATCTGCGGCTGAGCCTGAGTCTGGCGAACTACCAGTACCTGTTCACCGACGACGTCTATGGCGTGGCATATCTGTACTCGCTCAAGACCGCGTTCTTCTCGACATTGATCTGCCTGGGGCTGGGCTATCCGATGGCCTACGCGATCGCCCGAGCATCCAAGTCGACGCAGAACGTCCTGCTGCTGATCATCATTCTGCCATTCTGGACCTCCTTTCTGCTGCGCGTTTATGCCCTCGAGGGGATCATCCGCGACAACGGCATACTCAACACCGTACTGCTGCACCTCGGGCTCATTCACGAGCCGCTCAGGATCATGCGCACGAGCCTTGCGGTCTACCTCGGCATCATCTACTCCTATCTGCCGTTCATGGTGCTGCCGCTGTTCGCCACACTGGAGAAACTCGACCGCTCGCTGCTCGAAGCGGCCTCGGACCTCGGCAGCCCGCCGTGGCGCGTGTTTCTCGATGTCACCGTGCCGTTGTCGATACCGGGCGTCATCGCCGGCTCGATGCTGGTGTTCATCCCCGCGGTCGGCGAGTTCGTTATTCCGTCCCTGCTCGGCGGGCCCAACAATCTGATGATCGGCCGCGTGCTGTGGGATGAGTTCTTCGGCAACCATGATTGGCCGGTTGCCTCCGCCGTGGCCATCGCCTTTCTATTGCTGCTCGCCGGTCCGATCGCGGTCTATCAGTACTATAACGTCAAGCAGCTCGAGGCCTGAAGGGGATGGAAAACCGCTACTCCCCGACGCTGCTCACCGTATTGTGTCTGGGCATCGCCGTGCTCTACCTGCCGATAATGGTGCTGATCGCCTTCTCATTCAACGCCTCACCGCTGGTCAATGTCTGGGGTGGGTTCTCAACCGCCTGGTATTTCCAGTTGCTGCACAACCGCCAGCTGCTGCAGGCGGCGCTGCTGTCGCTGGAAGTGGCGGTCACAGCCTCCACCGCCGCGGTAGTACTGGGGACGCTCGCGGCGATTGCGCTGGTACGCTTTGCCAGGTTTCCCGGGCGATTGCTGCTGACCGGCATGGTGAACGCTCCACTGGTGATGCCGGAGATCATCACCGGCATCACGCAGCTGCTGCTGTTCGTCTCGATGATGCAGATGTTCTCCTGGCCGCACCGCGGCTTCACCACCATTGTGCTATCGCATGTGGCCTTCTGCACCGCGTATGTGACCATCACCGTGCAATCGCGCCTGCAAAGCGCCGACCGATCGCTGGAGGAGGCCGCGATGGATCTCGGCTCCGGCCCGGTGCGCGCCTTCCTCGAAATCACGCTACCGATCATCACGCCGGCGATCCTCTCGAGCTGGTTGTTGAGCTTCACCTTGTCGCTCGACGACCTGGTGATCTCGAGCTTTGTCTCGGGTCCGGGCGCCAGCACACTGCCGATGGTCATCTATTCCAAGGTCAAGCTCGGCGTCAGCCCCGACGTCAATGCGCTCGCCAGCCTGATCATCTGCGTCGTCGGCGCCTGCGTTATCGGGGCGGGCTACTTCATGCGTCGAGCCGATCAGAGGCGATCGCTGGAAATGCGGATGGCGGAGCATTGAGGCGACGAGCACGCCTCATGGGTTGCCACCGCTCAGCGCTCATGGCTTAGGCTCGGCGGTGTACCGAGGATCGTAGGCGGGCCGACTGAAGATCTTGCGCACCAGCGGCTCGAAGGTCTCCAGCGGCCTGGTGGGATAGTCCGGATCAAACGACGCCTGATCCCAGCGCTCGCAGAACGCCGCGCAGGCCGCATACCACTGATAACCCTTAAAGCGTTCACGCGCATTGCGGTTGCCGCCGAGATGGTGCACGTAATAATAATTCTGGAATATTCCGTGCTGCTCGACGATCCAGGTCACCTCGGCACGCACGTAGGGCCTGAGGATGGCCGCGGCCAATTCGGAGTGATTGTGCGGTGCCAGCTCGTCACCGATGTCGTGAATCAGCGCCGCGAGGATCAACTCATCATCGGCGCCGTCGGTGAGCGCGCGCGTCGCGACCTGCAGCGAATGCCCAAGTCGGCTCAGCGGATAGCCCTCGAGGGAATGATCGAGTCGGCGCAGTGCTTCGAGCACGCGATCCGGCAGCCCGGCGGCGTAGTTGCGCTCCGATTGGTCCAGCAGCAGGTAGTCCTCGCGGGTGCCGTCCTGCATCCTGCGGAAACTCACTTTCTCGCTCATCGCGCGATCTCCTTCGAATTAGCGGGCCGGCGTCGCAGCACCCGATACAGGCTGCGCGGCCCGTCGATGTCGATGTAGCAGCCTTGAAGGTAACGCAAGCCCTCGGCCGAGTCGAATCCGGTGCGCCCATGCAGCAGGCGCCGATTGTCCATCATGACCAGCTCGCCGGCATCGAGCAGAAATCGGATCTCGAACTCCGGCGAACGCAGCAGATGATCAAATGCCCGTCGCGCGCGATAGTAGCTCGCAAGCTCCGCTGGTGGCCCCAGCGGCACAAAATCCAGCCGAGGACTGAAGTGCACGGCCTGTACCCGGCCGGTGACGTCGAGCTCGATCGGCGGGGCGCTGGCCACGAGCTCAGTGGCGGCATCCCGATAGCGGAACCGCACCGGTGTCCGTGACAGCAGCCGGAACGCCTCGCCGTCGTCTGCGCGCAGCGCCTCGGCGGCCGCAAAGCCGTCGACCAGCGTGGACAGCCCACCCGAGGTCTCGTTGACCAGGCAGTGAAGCAGTTGCACCCCGGGCACCGGCCAGCGGTACGGATTGTCGGTGTGCGGATCCAGGGCCACCGCCGTGTACGCCAGATCGCTGGCCTCGGGTATCGAGCGCACATCGAACAGCGCGCCGAAATTCGTCTCCCTGGTAAACCCGAACGCCGAGGCCACGCGCAATATCGCCCCCGGCTGCGTCGGCACCTGGGTGAAGATGACAAAGCCCAGTTCCAGGAACTGCGCGAGCCAGTCCGCGAGTTCGTCATCACTCGGCTGGCTGCTCCACCGGGCGCGCCGGCTGAGCTGGAGCGTTGAGTTCCACAGCCTGGGCGCGGGCAAGTCATGATCGCCGGCGGGCAGCGCCGCCTCCGCCAGAATGTCTCGCTCCAGGAAATCGGCCACGTGTCCGTCGCTGAAGCGCACGCGAAATTGCCCAGGCTCGATCTGCGTGACCGCTACCAGCACGAGCTGCGGATCGAAATCCGATGGATCCTGCAGGCGCTGACCGGTGCGCAGATCGAGCGTGCTCGCATCCTGGCAGCGCTCACGCAACCAGATCGGGTGGATCGCATGCCGCTGTCCGCCCGCGTGCTCGATCGTCAGTTCATTGGCGGCGGTGATGTGCAGGCGCGCCATGGGCGCCTCCGTGGCGGCTGTCGGGCTGATATCAGGTGAGCGCATCGGATCACCTCGCCGTTTTGATCCGCGTCCAGGTGCGCGTGCGGATTCGCTCCAGCGCCGGATTGACTTCCGCGGATTCATACAGCCGACTCTCCGTTTCCGGCGTCGGATAGATTGTCGGATCGTTCAGGATCTGCGGGTCGACATAGGGTGTGGACGCCAGGTTGTCGTTGGCATAATGAATCTCGTTGGTGATCTCCGCGATGATCCGGGGTTCGAGGATGAAATTCAGAAAGCGGTGTGCAGCATCGGGATGGGGCGCATCGGCTGGAATCAACAATGCGTCGAACGAGGCGTTGGCACCCTCCTTGGGAACCGTAAACGCGAGGTTCACATCGACTCCGGCGGCCTTGGCCCGAGCCTTGGCCGAAGCATAATCACCGGACCAGGACATGCAGATGCAGAACTCCTTGTTGCCCAGGCCGTTCATGTACTCGGTGGAATCGAAAGCGCGGATATAGGGACGCACCCTGAGCAGCAGCTGCTCGGCACGTTTGTAATCCTGCGTATTGGTCGTATTGGGGTCGAGGTGCAGATAGCTGAGCGCGAGCTGTAGCACGTCCTCGGCGGAATCCAGGAACGTCACTCCGCAATCGGCGAAGCGCGCGATGATCTGCGGCTTGAAGATCATGTCGAGGCTGTCGAGGGGGGCATCGGCCATTCGAGCCTTGATCATGTCGACGTTGTAGGCAAAACCGTTGACGTGTCGCAGGTAAGGCATGGCATATTGATTGCCCGGATCCGCGCCGGCCTCGACCTCGAGCACGTGGGGATCCAAGTTCTTCCAGTTCGGCAGCTTGCTACGATCCAACTTCTGGTAGATGCCGGCCTTGATCTGGCGGCTGAAGTAATCGGTCGAAGTGCTCACCACGTCGTAGCCCGAGTCGCCCGCCATCATCTTGGCTTCCAGGGTTTCATCGGCATCGTAGGTATCGTAGACGACCTTGATTCCGGTGGTGCTTTCAAACTTCCCCAGCGTGTTCTTGCCGATGTAGTCCGACCAATTGTAGATGTAGAGCACCTTCTCCACTGCCCCCTTGCGGCCGGCGGTGGCGCCGGCATGAGGATCTGAACTGCAGGCAGTCACCACGGCCACCACCAGCAGCAGCAGCCTTGCACATGACGCGCGCGCTGCAGCCGATCCTGCCGCAGGCAGCGCTGGGCGATGTCGCCTCATTCGCTATAACCTAACCATCACATGACGAGGCACACTGTAGTCCTCGAGCGCGTACACCGACAGGTCCTTGCCGTAGCCCGAGCGCTTGAAGCCGCCGTGTGGCATCTCGCTGACCCCCGCAAAATGAGTGTTGATCCAGCTGCAGCCGTATTGCAGCCGGGCGGCGACCTGCATGCCGCGCGAGATGTCGCGCGTCCAGACGGACGAGGCCAGACCATACTCGGAGTCGTTCGCCCAACGCACCGCATCGTCGGCGTCCGTGAATCGAGTGATGGAAACCACCGGTCCGAACACTTCGCGCTGCACGATCTCGTCGGTCTGCCTGGCACCGGCGATGATCGTCGGCTCGTAGAAGAATCCCTCGCCGGCGCGTGCTCTGCCGCCGGTAGTGATCTGCATATGAGACTCGGCGGCCGCGCGCGTCACAAAACCGGCAACGCGTTCGCGCTGGCCATGGGATACCAGCGGGCCCATCTCGACCCCGGGCTCCTGTTGTCGCCCGACCTTGATGGTGCGTACCGCCTGCGTCAAGTCGGCGACCACGCGCTCGTAGATGCGGGCGCCGACGTACAGGCGGCAGGCTGCCGTGCAGTCCTGGCCGGCGTTGTAAAAGCCAAAGCCGCGGATTCCCGAAATCACGGCATCAATGTCGGCATCGTCGAACACGATCACCGGTGCCTTGCCACCGAGCTCCAGATGCGTGCGCTTCAGATTGCCGGCTGCGGCCGCCAGGACTTTCTGGCCGGTGGCCACATCCCCCGTCAATGACACCATGCGCACTCGCGGATGAGCCGCCAACGCAGCGCCGACCGGATCGCCGCGGCCGCACACCACGTTGACCACTCCGGCGGGCAGCAGCTCGACCAGCAGCGTCGCCAACATCAACGCCGTCAAGGGCGTCTGCTCGGAGGGCTTGAGGACCACCGTATTGCCCGCGGCGATCGCCGGCGCAATCTTCCAGGCCGCCATCATCAGCGGATAGTTCCATGGCGCGATCGACGCCACGACGCCGATCGGATCGCGCCGCACGAAACTGGTGTGGCCGGGTAGATACTCTCCCGCGATCTGGCCATGCTGCGTGCGCGCCGCACCGGCGAAAAAACGGAACACATCGGCAATCGCCGGCAGCTCATCGTTGAGCGCCGCGCTCAGCGGCTTGCCGGTATTCTGTGATTCGAGAGCCGCGTAGCCTTGCGCCTGGGTCTCGATGCGGTCGGCGATTTTCAGCAGCAACGCGGCGCGATCCTTCGGCGGCGTCTGCGCCCAGCCGTCAAATGCCTGCTCCGCCGCCGCAACCGCCGCATCCACCTGCGCCGTGGTCGCCGCGGCGACCGCCGCTATACCTAAGCCGGTGGCCGCGTCCAGTACCTGCTCGACGGGCCCTTCACCCGCCACCAGTCGGCCGCCGATCAACAACTGTGTCTGCATGAGCCCTCCCCTCGAGCTTACCGGTGCGCCGCCACGCGTGGCCGCGTAGCAGGGCACGACTTGCCGCAGCGCCGCGCATCATTATATTATTGACTGCATAATATTTACCACCTGCGCGATCCAATCGAGAGCTGTCATGAACCACGACGTGTTCATCACCTGCGCAATCACCGGCGACGACACCAACGTTACCAAGAGCCCGCACTGCCCGATCACTCCGGAACAGATCGCGTCCGCGGCGGTCGAGGCAGCCCGGGTGGGCGCGGCCATCGTGCACATTCACGTGCGTGAACCCGAGACCGGTGCCTTCAGCATGGAGACCCGCCATTACCGCGAAGTAGTGAAACGTATCCGCGAAAGTAAAGTAGACGTCATCGTCAATCTGACCTGCGGCATGGGCGGCTATCTGTGCGTCGGCGAGCGCGGGTTGGAGGACACGCCCGCGCCAGGCACGGATTTCTGCAGTCAGGAACAGCGCATGCGGCACGTCATCGAGCTGTGCCGCGAGGGGCTCTACCGGCCGGATATCGCCACGCTCGATTGCGGCAGCCTCAATTTCGGCGATGGCAACCGCGCCTATGTCTCGACCCCGAATTATCTGCGCCGTGGCGCCGAGATTCTGCGCGAGCTTGGTGTCAAGCCCGAACTGGAAGTATTCGACACCGGCAATCTGTGGTTCGTGAAGCAGATGATCAAGGAGAAGCTGATCCCGGCCCCGGTCCTGATCCAGCTCTGCACCGGAATTCCCTACGGCGCGCCGGCCGATGTCGGCCATCTGCTGGCGATGGTGAACACGCTGCCGCCCGACTGCATCTTTAGCTCGTTCGCCATCAGCCGCATGCAGATGCCATGGGTGGCGCAGTCGGTGCTCCTCGGCGGCAACGTCCGCGTCGGCCTCGAAGACAATCTCTACTTGAGCCGCGGGGTGTACGCCAGCAACGCGCAGTTGGTCGATAAGGCTCGCACCATCATCGAAGCCATGGGAGCGCGCATACTGTCCCCGGCGCAAACGCGCGAGCGGCTGCAGCTGCACTAAGCGGCGCTGCCCTGATCGCGGACACCCTCAAGCGCAGTCCACTCGTGCCGGCAACCCCTATCTATCGGACCGCGATCCTACCTGCGTGGATCGACTACAACGGCCATCTGCGCGACGCCTACTACGCGCTGATATTGAGCTATGCCATCGATGCGCTCATGGAGCGTTTGGGCATGGATGCGGCCTATCGCGCCACTACCGGCGACACGCTCTACACGGTGGAGATGCACATCCACTACCTGCGCGAGGTCCAACGCAGCGACATTGTCATCGTTACGGCACGCCTGCTCGGCGCCGACCACAAGCGCATTCACGCCGCCTTCGACATCACCTGCGAAGGGCAGATAGCGGTGGCTGCGACTGCCGAGTTCATGCTGTTACATGTGCACCAAGGTGAAACGGTGTCCACCAGGCCTTTCGCGCCCGAGATCGCCGCCGCGATCGCCGCGCTCGCGCCGGTGGGCGCGGACACGCCATGGTCCGGGCCCGGCTCGAGGCGCATGGAATTGCGCGGTCGATAAATGAATTCACGGGCAATGCATCGACTGATGGCGCCGCGCAGTATCGCCATGATCGGCGGAGCGTGGGCCGACGCGGCGGTCGCAGCCAGCCGCGCTATTGGCTACGAGGGCAAGCTGTGGCGCATTCATCCGCGGCGGCCATCGTCGCCCGAGACGCCGTATTTCCGTTCGGTGGATGAGCTTCCCGGCGTTCCGGACGCCGCCTTCATCGCCGCTCCGAACCGCGAGGTACCGGGCATCGTCTCCGCGCTCGCGCGCAGCGGCGCCGGCGGCTTCGTCTGCTTTGCCGCCGGCTTTTCCGAAACGGGGGACGGCGAGGGACAGCGGCTCACCGAGGAACTGCTCGCGAGTGCCGCCGATCTGCCTTTCTTCGGCCCCAATTGCTACGGCTTCATCAATTTCTTCGATGGCGCGGCGCTGTGGCCCGACCAGGTCGTCGGCGACCGTCCCGAACGTGGCGTCGCGCTGATCTGCCAGAGCGGCACGATCGCGCTCAATCTGCTGTTCAACGATCGCTCGCTGCCGATCGGCTACGTGCTCACGGTCGGCAATCAGACCCGCCTGGCGGTTGAAGACATGATCGAGCTGCTGACCGACGAAGACCGGGTAACAGCCTTCGGCATCTATATTGAAGGCATCAAGCATGCGTCGCGCTTCGCCCACGCCGTCGACAAGGCCCGTGCTGCCGGCAAGCCGGTCGCGCTGGTCAAAACCGGGCGCACTGAAGCGGCGGCACGCACGGCGCGCACCCACACCGGCTCGCTCGCCGGCGCCGACGTGGTGTTCGACGCTTTCTGCAGGCAGGCGGGCATCGCGCGCTGTGATTCACTGGCCACGCTGTGCGAGACGCTAAAGATATTCCACGCCGGCGGCCCGCTCCCCGGCCGGCGCGTTCTGGTCATGGGCGCATCCGGTGGCGACATGGCGATGACGGCGGACGCGTCGCGGCAACTTGGACTGCAGTTCCCGCCCATTCCCGCCGGGTCCGCGAACCAGCTGCGTGAGATACTCGGTGATCGGATCACTATCGCCAATCCCTTCGATTTCCACACCCACGTGTGGTTCGATCGCCCGGCGCTGCGATCGATGTTTTCGGTGGTGCAGCGGGCAGGATTCGACGCGGTGGGCCTGATGGTGGATTGCCCGCCCGAAGAGCAGGCGGATCCGGCCAGCTACTTCGCCGTGATCGAGGAATACATAGCGGCTCTGCCGGGCGCCCCCTCTCGCGCTGCGATCATCTGCTCGCTACCCGAATCGCTCGCGGCCGGCACTCGCGAGAAGTGCCTTGCGGCCGGAATCGCCCCCTTGCAAGGCCAACGTGAAGCGCTCGAGGCGCTCGATCTGGCGGGCGGTGTCGGTGAGGCCTGGCGCAGCGGTTGCGGCGTACAGCTGCGGCTGGCGCAGCAACGGGCGCCGATCGGTGCTGCGCAGGCGCTGGCCGAACATGATGGCAAGGCCGCCCTGGCGGCGTTCGGCGTTCAGGTTCCCCGGTCACGTATCATCGCCATCGGGCGCGTCGGCGGCGTGACCGCAGCCGTGGTCGCCGCGGCGGAATCGATCGGCTTTCCCGTGGTCATCAAGGCCGTCGGCGCCAGCCTCGAACACAAATCGGACGTCGGCGGCGTGATTGTCGATGTACGCTCTGCGGCGGATGCAGCAGCCGCGGCGCCGCGCGTAGCTATACTCTCCGACACGATCCTGGTCGAAGAAATGGTGCGCGACGGCGTCGCTGAGGTTCTCATTGGTGTGAGCGTCGACCCGCAATTCGGGCAAATCCTGGTGCTCGGCGCCGGTGGCGTTCTGACCGAGCTGTTGCGCGACAGCGTGAGTCTGCTGCCGCCATTGACGCCGGCAGCGATCGAGTCGGCGCTGATGCAGCTCACTGTCGGCAAGCTGCTCGGCGGCTATCGCGGCCGGCCGCAGGCCGACGTCGCGGCACTGGTGGCTACCGCCATGGCGTGCGCGCGCTACGCCGAGGCCAACGTCGATCGTCTGGTCGAGCTCGAGATCAACCCCGTGATTGTTCGACCGCGAGGCCAGGGTGCCGTCGCCGTCGACGCGCTGATTCGGCTTAGCTGAGGAGCATTGTGATGTCTGAGGGTATCAAGACGGCCACCGATGGCCCGATTCTCGAGGTGACCATCGATCGCCCGAAAGCCAACGCCATCGATCTGGCGGCAAGTCGGCGCCTGAACGAGGTGTTCAGTGCGTTTCGCGACGATCCGAAGCTTCGCATTGCGATCATCACGGCCGCCGGCGACCGGTTCTTCTGCGCCGGCTGGGACCTCAAAGGGGCGGCGGCGGGCGAGGAATCCGACGAAGACTGGGGAGCCGCCGGATTCGGCGGCCTGAACCACCCCTGCAACCTGGATAAACCCATCATCTCCGCCGTCAACGGCATTGCCTGCGGCGGTGGCTTCGAGATCGTCCTCGGCACCGACATCATCGTCATGGAGGAGCATGCACGCTTTGCCCTGCCGGAGATCAATGTCGGTGTACTGGCCGATGCCGGGACGATCAAATTGCGGCGGCGGATTCCCTACCATGTCGCCGTTGAATTCCTGATGACCGGCCGCTGGATGGACGCGGCTGAAGCCAAGCACTGGGGCCTGACCAATCACGTGGTAGCCAAGGGTCAGGGCCTGATCAAGGCGCGCGAGGTCGCCCGACAGCTCGCCAGCGGTCCGCCGTTATTGTTTCCCGCGATCAAGCAACTCTTGCGCCACTCTGAAATGGTCCCCGAGCATCAGGCCTTCGAGCTCCACGACAGCCTGCACGCTGTCCAGCAAGTCATTCGTTCCGAGGATCTTAAGGAAGGTGCGCGCGCGTTCACCGAGAAACGCCCTCCGGTGTGGAAAGGGAAATAAGACAGCCGCACCGCCGGCCGCACTTCCTGGCCAGTAGGCAATCGACGATAATTCACCTTGGCCGTCCACCTATAATGAAACCCGGAGCTCACCGATGAAAGTGCCACGGTTGTTGGGAATGATGTCGGCTACCTGCATCGCAGCCGCGGCGCATGCAGGGGACTATCCGAATATCAAGGAGGGTCTATGGACCACGACGACGACCATGAGCGATGCCAAACGGCCTCCTCAAACCGGGAGCATGTGTAACAGCACCGCAATCATGCAGGGCGTGATCGATATGCATAAGAAATCCGATCAACCCTGTAAAATAATCAATCTGAGCCACAGTGGCTCCGTATACACCGAGCAAACCGAATGTAATTTTGGCGGCCAGGTGAGAAAAAGCACCAGCGTGACCACTTTCAGGGGAGATACCGCGGTTCATACGGAAATCCATCAGGCCGACGGAACCGTGACGGTGACCAGCGACAGCAAGTACCTTGGCGCTTGTCCGGCCGGAATGGTGCCGGGAGACTTCGTGGGCGCCGACGGAATGAAATTCAACATCCTGCACCCGGAGGATGTCAAGCTGCCCGATAGCGCGAAGGCGCCGGATAAGAAACCCTGAGTCGATTGCGCGTTACGACGCCTGACGCCGTTCGCGCAGGTGTCGGGTCGATTTTCCTGGCGGCCTGTCGACTTGCAGCCCGGCCAGCAGGTGCCCTGCCGCAGCGTTAAAGCGCGCGACGTCATGGTATGGGCGCGCCACCAGCATCGCGCCCTCCAGCGCACTGAGCAGCAGCCGCGCGGTTTCGCGGGCTGAGTCGCGCCGGTGAAAGCGGCCGCGGCGCCGACCTTCCTCCAACACACCGGCGAGCCACTCTTCATTGACGTTGAAGAACTTGCGGATACCCTCCTGCATCGCCGTTGGCAGCGTGTCGTATTCCGCCGCCAGCATGCCGCACAGGCACAGCCGCTCACCCTCCAGCACCGCGGCATACAGGCCCGCATAGCTCCGGAGCCTGTCCGCCGCATCCTCCGCGTTGGCATCAATCGCCGCCAGTGCCTGCATGAAATGCTTGCGGTAGCGCTCGATCAGCGCCTCCCCGAGCGTCGCCTTGGTTTCGAAATGGTGATGCAGGCTGGCCTTGGTGATGCCTACCCGGGCAGCGATGTCGGCATAGCTGAAGCCGTTGTAGCCGCGCGACTGTACCAGCCGCTCGGCGGCATCGAGGATGCGCGTGGCTGTGTCGGGGATGAGCGCGCGTGCGGATTTTGGCGCCTTGATGTCAGCAATCCTGCTCATGGTCGCCTATGGTAGCAGAGTACTTGATTCCCTACCTTCTAGTTGGTAGTCTGCCGCCGGGCTTACGGAGGAGCTACAGCGATGGCCATGAATGAAGTGCGTCTCAACGCGTTTCTGACCAAGGCGGTCGCGGATCTGGGCGCCGCAATGAGTGCCGTGCTGATCTCCATCGGCGATACGCTCGGCTACTACCGCGCACTCGGACGTGCCCGACTCACCCCCGCTGAACTCGCCAGGGAAACCGGCACCGACGAGCGCTATGCGCGCGAGTGGCTCGGCAATCAGGCGGCCGGCGGCTATGTCGACTATGACCGGCAGACCGGACAGTACTTCCTCAACGAGGAACAGAACCTTTGTCTCGCGGACCCGCACGGTCCGGCCGATCTGCCGGGCGCCTATGAGATTGTGCGCGACCTGTTTCACGTACGTGACCAGGCCGTGGCGAATTTTCGTTCCGGCCAGGGCATGGAATGGGGCCAGCACCATGCCTGCCTGTTTCACGGCACGGAGCGTTTTTTTCGTCCCGGCTACAAGATGAATCTGCTCAGCTCGTGGCTGCCGGCGCTGGACGGCTTGGTCGACAAGCTCCAGCGCGGCGCCCGCGCCTGCGACGTCGGCTGTGGCCACGGTGCAAGCACCATCCTGATGGCCAGGGCCTTCCCGAATTCCGAGTTCATCGGCGTCGACTACCACGACGAATCCATAAACACTGCCCGCCAGCGTGCGGCCGAGGCCGGCGTGAGCAACGCACGCTTTGAGATCGCGGACGCCGTTTCCTACACGGAAGGCAATCTCGACTTCATCGCCTTCTTTGACTGCCTGCACGACATGGCCGACCCCTCCAGCGCCGCGCGCCATGCTCGCCAGGCGCTCAAGGCCGATGGCCACTGCATGATCGTGGAACCGATGGCCGGCAACAGCCCGGAGGAGAATCATAATCCAGTCGGGCGTGTCTATTACGGCGCCTCCTCGCTGATCTGCGTACCGGTATCCCTGGCCCGCAACGGTCCCGCGCTCGGCGCGCAGGCCGGAGAGCGCCGGCTGCGCCAGGTGGTGGTCGAGGATGGCGGATTCACGCGCTTTCGCCGCGCCAGCGAAACGCCATTCAACATCGTGCTCGAAGCCCGGCCGTGATAAATCCAAACACATAGCCATTCGAGGAGAATCATCATGACTGCATTCAATGTCGTCAGGTTTCGCGTCAAGACCGGACGCGAGCAGGAATTTCTCGATGCGCACCGCAAAGCGAAGGCCAGCTTTTCCGGCTCGCGCCGGACGGTCATGGTCCGCACGGGCGAGCGCGCTTATTGTTTGATCGGCGAGTGGGACAAAATCCAAAGCCTGGTCAACGCGCGCCCCGACATGATCGCCGTTCTGGATACCTTCCGGAACACGCTGGAGGACCTGGGCGGCGGACTCGGCGTCACCGACGCGGTGTCGGGCGAGGTCGTGCTGACGCTTGGATCCTAAGATACCGATCGCGGCATCAGGAGACTTCGGCGACCGGGTCGGTATGCACCGGTTTCCAGCCCGGGTCGCGACGTGTCTAGTCGGCGCTCATGCGCCGATCGATTGCTTAGCCTCGCGCCCACCTGCCCAGTTCCGCGGCCAATCCTCGGCGGCGCGAATCAATGGCGACAGGTCCAGGCCGGCGCGCTGCGCCATCGCGCTGGCGATGACACCGACCGGGACGGATCAATGCCCGATCCGTTGTAGGAAGTGGCTGGTGCGCCACGCTCGTAGACCATGGCTGGGTGTATCGCGATGCCGCGAACATCGGTCGCGCTCAGGAGCAGCTTCAGATAGTCGACTGACCACGTCAGTGCAGCGGGCGGCTGCAGCGGCGGACATGGTATCGGCGCCTCACAGCTTTCGCCAATTCGGCTGCCAGGCGATTCAGTGAAGGTTCAGCCGCTGTTCTTTAGCTTCAATCCCCAGCGTATCACCGTGCAGGCGGGGGGAGGTGTTGTGATGTTAACGGAGACAGCAGGACATGTACGACATCGGGAGCCGGAGGTCGAGCTCATGCCATCAACCCGACTCGAAGATGAGTTGCGCTTACGCGCGCGCGAACTGATCAGCGACGGCCGCTTGCCCTGCATGACGCACTATCGTACATGGGGCGGTCGCGGCAGCAACGCGCCATGTGCGCTCTGCGATGTGCTCATCAAGCGCGACGAAGTGGAATATGAGATCGAATCGCTTGGCCAGGATAGCCCACGTCTGTATCGCTTCCACTTCCTGTGTCACGAGGCCTGGCAGCACGAGTGCGCCCAGGCGACGTAGCTCTTTGGGTGCGGCTGGCCGCGCTCGAGATCTGACCCGCTCCCCGAGTCAATGCTGCTCAGCGGCTCGGCGGGTCAGCCGCCGAGGGGCCGTAGCAGCGAGCGCGAGATGATGTGCCGCTGCACCTCGCTGGTGCCGTCCCAGATCCGCTCAATGCGCGCGTCGCGCCAGATCCGCTCCAGCGGCATCTCGGTCATGAGCCCCATGCCGCCATGAATCTGCAGCGCCTCATCGGCCACCATCGCCAGCATCTCGGTGGCCTTGAGTTTCGCGATCGCCATGTCCGTGTCGGTGGCGGTCTTCCGATCGAGCTTCCACGCCGCTTCCAGAGTCAGCAGTTCGGCCGCGCGCAACTCCACTGCCATGTCCGCGAGCTTGAACGCCACGCCCTGAAATTTCCCGATTTGCTGGCCGAACTGGACACGATCGACGGCCCATTGCTTGGCGTGCTCGAACGCGCGCTCGGCGCGCCCCAGGCAGTTGGCCGCGACCTGCAGCCGCGTCGCACCGAGCCAGGTGTTGGCGAGCTCGAAGCCCTGGTGAACTTCGCCCAAAACCGCGGACTTCGGAACTCGGCAGTCGTTGAACTGCAGGATGCTGTTCTTGTAGCCGCGATGTGACACGTTCTGGTAGCCGGGCCTCACCTCAAAGCCAGACGTACCGACGTCGACCAGAAAGGCCGTAATGAGCTTACGTTTTCTGCCCAACGTCTGTTCTTCCCCGGTGACCGCGAACAGGATGACAAAGTCCGCGTGATCGGCATGGCTGATGAAATGCTTGGTGCCGTTGATGACGAAGTCTGTGCCCTGCTGCACAGCGGTGGTCTTCATGCCGCGCATGTCCGAACCCGCACCGGGCTCGGATATGCCGAGGCATTCGGTTCTCTCGCCACGCACGGCCGCCAGCAGATAGCGCTCGCGCTGCTCGCCTTCGCAGGCCAGCAGGATGTTCGATGGGCGAGCCACGCAGGTGTAATGCAGAACGTAGCTGGTGCGCCCGAGCTCCTTCTCGTAGAGCACCCAGGTCACGGCATCCAGACCGGCGCCGCCCACTGCCGCGGGCATATTGGCCGCGTACAGGCCCGCATCGATCGCCTTCGCCTTAAGATCGAGCAGCAGCTCGGGCCGCAGCTCGCCGCTGCGCTCGATTTCCTGCTCGTGCGGGTAGAGCTCGTGCTCCACGAAATCGCGCGTGGACTTGACGATCATCTGTTGTTCTTCAGTGAGCGCGAAGTCCATGGATACTCCCCTGCGAAATCGGCGATTATGGTCGGGCTACGCCGCCGACCATCCGGACGCGGTCGTTTTGCGGGACTTTCTGAGCTTGTCGGGGCCGGCCGCGGCGGCAGTGCTCGCCCAGGCGCGCAGCAACTGCAATTGCAGCCGCAGCTGCTCGACCTGCTTCTCGGCCGGCCAGTTGCTCCGACTGACCACGGCACCGGCCGTGAGTCCGTTAATGAAGGTCACGACCGAACGCAGCACCTGATCGCGTCTTGCCGGCGCCCATTGAGCCCATTCCGGCCAGGCCCGCGCCAGGCAGCGCTCGAACAGACGCATATACTCGCGATGCACCCAGGCATTGATGCGCTTGAGGCGCTTGTCGGCCGAAACCTGCCCCCAGAAGGCGATCCAGAACGCGCATTCCGTATAGCGCTGCTCGTCCACCGGCAATGCCTCGGTGAGCAGCAGCAGCAGATCCGGTGGTGTCGGGCCGGCCGGCCGTGTCAGGCGCTCCTCGATACGTCGCAGGATCAGCCGCAGCGCGGCGATAATGATGTCCTGCTTGGTGTCGAAGTAATGCGCAACCATGCCGGTGGTGTAGCCCGCCTCGCGCGCGATGCGTACGACGGTGGCCTGGTCGAAGCCGTAATTCGCCACTACACGGCAGGCGACGAGCGCAATCTCATCGCGGCGTTGGTCGTGATCGACGATCTTGGGCATAGGTCTCGTTCAGCTCCTCGACAGGCTGAGGTGACGGCCCGACCGCGCCGGCTCGGCGATGCTCGCATGGGCCGCGCGGATGTTCTCGAGCTTGGCGCGCACCGCGGCGTCCATGGGCGACGCCTTGCCGGCGGCGCGGCTCACGTGCAGGTACAGCTGCTCGGCGGTCGCGACCAGGCGGTCGTCCCGCCGTCGATGCAAGCAGTGAAACAGGTGTATGCGCTTGTCGTCCAATCCGGGAATCTGTGTCGTCACATAGAGCGGCTCGAGCGCGTTGGCTTCGGACCGGTGTGTGACGTGGGTTTCGACCGTGTAGAGCGCGCGCCCGGAATCACGATAGGCGTCATCCACGCCGACCGCCCGCAACAGCGCATCGGTGGCGTCGCCGAACACCTGCAGGTAGCGCGAATCGGTCATGTGGCCGTTGTAGTCGACCCATTCCGGACGCACGTAAGTCTCGACCAGCCGCAGGGGTTTGCCGGCGACGATGCTGGTCACGTCATCCATGGCGGCGCGGGCCGCCGCGCCGTTCTGCCGGTACAACCGCTCTTCCAGGGCGCGCAAGGTCGCCCCGGCGCCGATATTAAACTGCCTCAGTACCTGTTGAATCGCCACCAGATAGTCGTCCCGCAGACGCTCCAGCTCGCGTATCGACCGGCCGTTGGCCTGGGCCCGCGTGCCCTCGACCATGCGGTCGATCAGCTGCTCGGTGAGCTCCGGCGCCTCGAGCTTGGTCCATGGCCACTTCAGGCATGGGCCGAACTGCTTGAGCATGTGGCGCATTCCCGTCTCGCCACCGGCCAGGTGATAAATCAGGTTGGTGCCCATCGCCGCCCAGCGCAGCCCCGGCCCGTAGACGATCGACTCGTCGAGCTCCCCGGTGGTGGCCACCCCATCGTTGACCAGGTGCAGAATCTCGCGCCATAGCGCCTCCTGCAGCCGGTCGGTGAGATGGCCCGGGATTTCGCGCCGCACGCGCAGCGCGTGCATGCCAATGTAGCGGTAGAAGCTGCCGGCCGCATCGAGCGCCTCGGGCGAGGTGCTGCTGCCGCCCACCAGTTCGACCAACGGCAGCAGATAGACCGGATTGAAAGGATGCGCCACCAGAAAGCGCTCGGGAGCCTGCATGTCGCGCTGCAGATCCGACGGCATGAGTCCAGACGTGCTCGAGGCGATGACCACATCCGGCGGCGCGCAGCGGCTGACATCGGCGAGCACGCGCTGCTTCAACTCGAGCTGCTCGGGTATGTTTTCCTGTATGAAGTCGACCTGTCGCGCCATCGCACGCAGGTCGGTCGTGAACGACAGCGTGCCCTTCGGCGGCAGCGGCGCAAAGGTCAAGCGCGACAGCGCGCCCTCGGCGTTGTCGACCGCCCCGCGAATCCAGGCTTGCATTTCAGGATTGAGGTCGGCGGCCACCACGTCGATGCCAAAGTGCAGCGCGCGCGCGGCCCAGCCGCCGCCGATCACTCCGGTGCCCAGCAGACCCAGCGTCTTCACCTGTCGCATAACCACCATCCTCGAAAATAACGCCCCGCACCTGCGGCAGGGCCACGGGGCTGCGGTTAGCTTTTATAATGTCATCATAATAATATAACAAGCGGGTAGCAGCATGGCAGTGGGGCGCGCGCCGGACCGCCGCTGAGGGGCTCGATGGTCAACGGCAGGTTCATCGAAAGGCGCTCGATCGACTACGTGCCGCTCGCCGAACGGCACGGCAAGGTCTGGCATCTGTGGCCGGTGTGGTTCTCGGGCGATGCCCATCTGGCCACGCTGGCGGTGGGCGTGCTTGGTGTCACGCTCGGCGGCAACCTGCTGTGGACGGCCGTTGCGGTGGTGTTGGGCTGCGCCCTCGGTACGTTCTTCATGGCGTTTCACTCCACGCAGGGGCCGCAGCTCGGATTGCCGCAGATGATCCAGTCTCGGCCGCAGTTCGGCTATACCGGCGCGCTGCTGGTGTGGGCCGTGGCCCTGGTCGCCTACATCGGCTACAACGCCTTCAATCAGGTGCTCGCCGCGCAGGCCCTGCACCAGCTGTCGCCGTCGATCCCGCCGGCCTCACCGCTTGCCATCGTCGCGCTTGCAATCGCGGCCTTAGGGCTAGCCGCCGTCGGCTACGACACGATCCACCTGGCGCAACGCGGATTCGCCTATCTGATGATCGCCATCCTGTCCGTGTTCTCGATCGGCGCCGCCTTCCTGCTGAAATTTCCCGCGGCGCAGTGGGACCCGTCCGGCTTTCGAGCCGTACCTTTCATCGCGCAATTGTTTGCCGCGGCGTCCTACCAGTTGAGCTGGTCGATCTACGTGTCGGACTACTCGCGCTACCTGCCGCGCGATGTCAGCGTTCGCTCCTCGTTCTGGTGGACCTATCTGGGCTCGTTTATCGGCAGCGCCTGGATGATGCTCGTCGGCACCGTCGCTGCCGCGAGCAATCCGAGCCTCGACGTGGCCGCAGCGATGGAGCGCGCCGCCGATACCATTGCGCCCGGACTCGGGGCGGTATTGCTGCTCGGCGCCCTGCTCGGCCTGGTCACGATATCGGCGCTGAACTTCTACGGCGCGTCACTGACACTGCTGAGCGTCGCCGACACCTTCAGGCCGGTCAGATCCGGGCTCGGCAAGCGCATGGCCAGTCTGCTCGCGGCCGCGGTTCTGGCCACCGCGATCGCCTTGCGCTCCGCTAGCGATTTCGTCACCCGCTTCGGCGATCTGCTCGCGATCCTGCTGTATCTGTTCACGCCGTGGACCGCGATCAATCTGGTGGACTTCTTTCTGGTGCGCCGGGGGCACTACTCGATCCGCGAGATCTTCAACGCCGATGGCATGTACGGACGCTGGAACTGGCGCGGTCTGCTCGCCTATGGATTGGGCTTCGCCGTCATGATCCCGTTTTTCAGCACCGGCATCTACACCGGGCCAGTCGCGCGCGCGCTTGGCGGAGCGGACCTCGCCATGCTGGTCGGCTTACCGGTCGCGGCCATCGCCTATTACCTCGCCTGTCGAAGCATGGATATCGATCAGGACCGAGCGCAAGCCGCGGCGGCCGATATTGGCCTTGAGCCGCAGGACGACCCGCTGCGCTGACGAGGACTTGCGGCCCTGAAAGCGCCAACTCTGAACGGGCGTTCAATGATTTGGAACGCCGCGGCTACATCAAGCCAAATTCAGATCCGTGCTCTATATTGTTGTTTTCTAAAACACAACAACCTTCAGTTCGTGTATTTCTTGCATCGCCGGATTCCTTCATGGATTATAGTTGCGTCGGCGGGGTCAATAATATTGAGCGGCTATTCAATGCCCCAATCGGCGGGATCGCCGGAACCAGATATGGCGCAGCACGGCGTGCGCACGCCGCTGCGTGTCGGCGTGATCCTGGCGGATCATTTCACACTGTCCGCTTTCGCGGTGTTCATCGATCACCTGCGCCTGGCCGCAGATGAAGGCGATCGCAGCCGGCCGATGCACGTTCAATGGTGGATCATGGCCAGCCGGCGCGAATCGGTGCTCGCCAGCTGTGGCGTAATGATCGAGCCGACCAGCGAATTCCTCGCCCCGGAGGCGCTCGATTACCTGGTCGTGATCGGCGGCATTCTGCATGCGGGCCCGCAGATCGATGAGGCCACGACGCGCTATCTGCGCGAGGTCGCCGCGGCCCGCGTGCCGCTGATCGGGGTCTGCACCGGCAGCTTCGTCCTGTGCCGGGCCGGCCTGATGAGAGGGCGGCGTACCTGCGTGAGCTGGTACCACTATCAGGATTTCCTCGAGGTGTTCCCCGATCACGAAGTGGTCGCCGACCGGCTGTTCCTCGCCGACGGGCCGCGTATCACCTGCGCGGGCGGCGCCGGCGCGGCCGCGCTCGCCACGTATCTGATCGAGCGACACCTCGGTCGCGCGGTGGCCCAGAAGGCCAGCCAGGTGCTGTTGTTCGACCGCCCCCGATCCGGCAGCGAAGCGCAGCCGCATCCGCCGCTGCCGGAGACGGTGCGCGAACCCCGCGTGCGCCGGGCGTTGCTGCTCATGGAGCAGAATCTGACGCGTCCGGTGGCGATCGCCACCATTGCCCAGGAGCTGGGCGTGTCGGTACGACAGCTCGAGCGGCTGTGCCGCGAGCAGGTAGGCGTCGCTCCCGCCTCGCTCTATCGTCAGCTGCGCATGCGCTACGCCCACTGGCTGATCGAGAACACCGACCGTTCGGTGACTGAAATCGCGATCGAGGCCGGATTTGCCGATTGCGCTCATTTCTCACGCCAGTTCAAGGACGCCTATGGTCTGTCGCCCTCCACGCGCCGGCTGCAGCCGGCGCGCGCGATGTTGGGCGAGGCCGCTGGCGCGCGCGTGTTCGATTGACCGGGCCCAAGCGACCCGGTGCACGCCTGGCGGCATCCGATCGCAGGCGCTCAGTCACGAATCCGATGACGCCTCCGTTCAATCGTGCGCCTGCAACGTTGTATCTAATGCTCTGGGAGCAACGATTACGACCAGGGAGCCGCGGACGCGCAGCCAGGTGGTGCCGCTGTCGATGCCACGTGCGCTCGCCGGCGCATCCGTGGTGCAGATCAAGTTCTAGGGGGATCAAGCAATGAACTCGAAGATCTCATATGCGATAGCGGCCATCTTGGGAGGCGCGTCCTACGGAGCCTGCGCTGCCGAGCCGGCGACCGAAAGTACCGAAGCGGGTACGGACATGCTCGCCGAGATCACAGTCACCGCGCAGCGCCGCACGCAGAACATGCAAGACGTGCCGATCTCGATGCAGGCCTTAACCGAACAAACGCTGCAGCAACTCAATGTCACGACGTTCGACGACTACATCAAGGAGCTGCCGAACGTTACGGCGGCGAGCAACGGGCCGGGCCAGAACGAGGTTTTCATGCGCGGCCTCAGCGCCGGTTCGCAGCCCAGCCAAGGCAGCGCTTCGACGGGCTTGTGGCCGAACGTCGCCATCTACCTGGATAATCAATCCGGGCAGCTGCCGAATCGCAACCTCGACATCTATGCCGCCGATCTAAATCGCATCGAGGTTCTGGAGGGCCCGCAGGGAACGCTGTTCGGTGCCGGCGCCGAGGCCGGCGTGATCCGCTACATCACCAACGAACCGAAGCTCGACGTGACGGAGGGGAGCGTCAAAGGCGGCTACGGATGGACCGCTCACGGTGATCCGAATACCAACGTGACGGCGGTGTTGAACCTGCCGCTGATCGCCGACACCATGGCCGTGCGCGGGGTGGTCTACTACGACAAGCGTGGCGGCTACATCAACAACGTGCCCGCGACGTTCACACGCAAGGACACCGATATCGGCATCCCCTATGCCAACTATCCCGCCGTCAACGGGCAGTGCCCGGACGGGCAACCGAACAACGGTTATTGCGTGCCCCCCGGAAGCCCGACCCTCAGCAACGCTGCCCTGGTTGCCAATGGCATCAACCCGGTGACCTACGAGGGTGGGCGCGTCGAGGCGCTGTACAAGTTCAACGATGACTGGAACGTGCTGATCAGCCAGTCAGTCCAGGATATGGACTCGCGCGGCGTCTTCTATCAGCAGCCCAATGCCTCCGATGGCGCGCCGCTGCAGCCCCTCGAGGTCACGCTGTTCAACCCCTCGTATGACAAGGACAGATTCGAGAGCACGGCGTGGACGGCGAATGGCAGATTCGGCGCTCTGAAAGCCGTCTATACCGGTGGCTACCTGGTACGCAACGTCGAGCAGGTCAGCGACTACACCAATTACGCGCGCGGCGTGTATGCCGATTACTATCAGTGCTATGGTCCGGGAAGCTACACCCCGACCCTCACGTCAAAATGCTTCTCACCGAGCGCCATCTGGCACTCGGTAGAACGCAACACGCATCAGCAGCACGAGTTTCGCCTGAGCACGCCGGACGAGTGGCGCTTGCGCGCCATCGGCGGCGTGTTTTGGGAGAACAATACCCTGTACGACCAGACCGGCTGGGGTTACAAGACCGTCCCTTCGTGCACGGCCACCCCGCCGCCGGCTGGGGCCGGATGTTTCTCGGACGTCGGCACGTTCCCCGGCTCGACCGTCGTGAATCCCGGTGTTCAACCCGCCCCCACGTCGTTCTATCAGGACACGGTGCGCACCACCAAGCAGACTGCTTTCTTCGCCTCGGCAGACTTCGACCTGATTCCGAAGGTCTTGACGATCACGGCGGGCACGCGCCATTACCGCTTCGACACCAGTTCGGAAGGCAGCGTCTTGGGCAGTTTTTACTGCTTCGATACCGGGGTCATTCCCGGTGGGTGCCACGTCACCAGCCCGATACCCGCCAGTTACAACCTCAACGCGGCGAATCTCAGGGACACCGAGTCCGGTTTCAAGAGCCGCGCGAATCTGACCTGGCACATCACGCCGGATGTCATGGTCTATTACACGTTCTCGCAGGGCTTTCGTCCGGGCGGCTTCAACCAGAACGGCGGTGCGCCGCATGCCTTCGTTCCAACCGCACCCGGAGGGCCGCTGCAGCCGCAGTACCTGATCCCCAAGTCGTACACCTCCGACAAACTGACGAACAACGAAATCGGCTGGAAGACGGAATTTTTCAACCATCGCCTGCAGTGGAACGGGGCGGTGTACCAGGAGAACTGGGACGACGTTCAGGTCGCCTTCTTCGACCCCGGGGTGGTCGGCAACATTTTCTTCAACACCAACGGTCAGAACTTCCTGATCAGGGGCGTTGAAACCTCATTGGTGGCCCGGGTCACCACCGGGCTGACGCTGCAGGGTGCGGCATCCTGGAACCAGAGCCGGCAGACGAATTCGCCGGTGCTGACCAACAACAATCCGGCAAGCCCGAATTTCGGCAAGCCGATTACGTTCGCCTGCCGAGACTGGGGTCCCGCCATCGGCACCTACGGTGGCTGTGCTGCAGTCGTCAACCCCTTCGGCCCGATTGGCTCCCCGAGCGCCGATGCGCCGCCGATCCAGTTCAGCTTGCGCGCCCGCTACGAGTGGACCATCGCCGGATTCACCCCTTTCGTTCAATTCAGCGCCACCCATCAGGGCATCTCGTTCACGCAGGCGGGTGCGAATCCTCTGCAGGGACCCGGAGCCATCAGCACCGGCCGGTTGCGGTTCGAGAACCCCGCTTACTCAACCTACGACGCGTCAGTCGGCGTCGCCAAGGGTCCCTGGTACGTGACCGTGTTCGGTGAGAACCTCGCCAACTCGAACGCTAGCGTATTCGTGAGCACCGATCAGTTCATCGTCGCGCAGACGCCGCTGCGGCCGCGGGTCCTGGGAGTTACGGTTGGCTACAATTTTTAAGCACTGAGTTTCCGCCGGCCTGAGCATTACGCGCCGCCGTGCGCGGCGCAAAACGGCACGCGAGCCCGGTATGTTCGGGTGCATGATACCCCCGTGCCCATCTCTTTCGATCTATGAACCAACCCTCGGCCGTGGATCTCGAGGTCCAGCGTATGGGCGAGCTCATGCAGGAGCACCGCTTCGCCGACGTCCTGCGGGCGGCGGATGCCCTGGTCCTCACGGTCCCTGAGAATCGTGACGTTCTGTATCTGCGCGCGGTGGCGCAACGCAGGCTCGGCGATATTCCTGCGGCGCTTGCCACGCTCGCCGCACTCGAGCGAATGCATCCGCGCTTCAGCCGCCTCTACCAGGAGCGCGGCCATTGCTTCGTCGCCCTGCGGCAGGCACCGGCCGCTATCGAGGCCTTTGTGCGCGGCGTGCACATCAATCCCGCCTTGCCGGCCAGCTGGAGCATGCTCGAGGGTCTGTACCGCATGATCGGGCAGACTGATAACGCTACGGCGGCCGCCGCGCACGTCGCGAAACTCAAGACACTGCCTCCGGAGGTGGTGACGGCCACTGCGCTGTTCACCGACGGCGAACTGGCGCAGGCCGAGCAGCTGATCCGCGCTTTTCTGCTCAAGCATGGTCACCACGTCGAGGCCATGCGTCTCCTGGCGCGCATCGGCATCGAGCACGACGTTCTCCATGACGCCCAACTCCTACTGGAAGGGGTCCTCGACCTTGTGCCCGAATATCACGCGGCCCGATTCGACTACGCGCAGGTGCTGAGCAAGCGCCACATGCACCAAAGGGCGCGGGAGCAAGCTGAAAAGCTGCTCGAAGCTGACCCCGCCGACCGCAACTACCGCACGCTCTATGCGATGACACACGTGGGTCTCGGCCTGCATGACCGCGCCATCGAGCTCTACCGGGAACTATTGCCGGGGGCGCAGCAGCCGGCTGAGCTGCATCTGTCGATCGCTCACGCGCTCAAGACGCTTGGGCATCGCGCGGAAGCCATCGCCGAGTACCGCGTGGCGGCGGCGATCGGCGGCGGCTATGGCGACGCCTATTGGAGTCTGGCGAATCTTAAGACATACCGCTTCGAGGAGGAGGAGTTACGGCAGATGCGTGCCGCGGAAGCGGCAGCCTCCACGTCCGTGGTGGATCGCTACCATCTGTGTTTTGCGCTCGGCAAGGCGCTCGAAGACCGCCAGCAATATGAAGGTTCCTTTGAGTACTACGCCCGCGGCAACGCGCTCAAGCGCTCCTCCAGCCGCTACCGGCCGGAAATCTTCGAACTCAACACTCGCCTGCAGATCGAGGTCTGTACGCCTGCCTTGTTCGCTCGCAACAAGGATGGCGGCGCAGGCGCCGCGGACCCCATATTCATCGTCGGGCTACCACGCTCTGGCTCGACACTGCTCGAGCAGATTCTCGCATCACACTCCGCGGTCGAAGGCACCCAGGAACTCGCCGATATCCCGCGCATCGTGATGGACTTGCAGGGCCGTGACGTGGAGCGCGGTGATCCGCGCTATCCGGCCGTACTGGCGCAGATGCGTGCCGAGGATTATCGCCACCTCGGCGAGAAGTATCTGAGCGATACACGTGTCTACCGCAGCGGCAAAGCGCGCTTCATCGATAAGATGCCGAACAACTTCCGGCACGTGGGACTCATCCACCTGATCTTACCCAACGCGAAGATCATCGACGGGCGGCGCGAGCCGATGGCCTGTTGTTTCGGCAACTTCAAGCAGCTGTTTGCTCACGGCCAGGAATTTACCTACAGCATCGATGACATCGCGCGCTACTACCGCACCTACCTCGAGCTCATGCGACATTGGGATGCCGTCCTGCCTGGGCGCGTGCTGCGCGTGCAGCACGAAGACGTGGTGAATGACCTGGAAGGCAATGTGCGTCGACTGCTCGATTATTGTGAGCTGGAGTTCGAACCGGCTTGCGTCGAGTTCCACAAGACCGAACGCAGCGTGCGTACGGCCAGTTCCGAGCAAGTCCGCCAGCCAATCTATCGCGAGGGTCTGGACCAATGGCGTCACTACGAACCCTGGTTAGGACGCTTGCGCGAGGCTCTCGGCGATGCGCTCACGCGCTACCGCGACTAGACCCCAGCGAAACGGCCTGCGCTCTGTGCCTTGTGGCGGAGACCTCGCATCGGTTAACCGTAGCGCCACTCGTTCTGAGGGCTGTCTGCCGGACATCGCCCCTCACTAGCGCTGCGCCGTCTCCCATCCTGCAGCCACGTAGGACGACACATCGGCCGCGGGCAGCAACGGCTTGCCTAGAATGTGATCGGCGGCTTTCTCGGCCAGCATGATCGTCGGCGCATTCAGGTTGCCGTTGGTGATCGAGGGCATGATCGAGGAGTCGACCACTCGGAGTGCCTCGACGCCGATGACCCGGGTTTGTGGATCGACCACCGCCATTGGATCATCGGCGCTGCCCATCTGGCACGAGCAGGAGGGATGATACGCACTCTCCACATGCTGGCGGATGAAGTCATCGATCTGCGCATCGGTCTGCACGTCGGCGCCGGGTTGAATCTCCCGTCCCCGATAGGGATCGAATGCGCTTTGCGCAAAGATCTCGCGCGTCAGGCGCACGCAGGCGCGCATCTGCACCCAGTCGTCCGGATCGGACATGTAATTAAAAAACACTTTGGGCTTGTCGAGCGGATCGGCCGACGCCAGACGTACCCAGCCACGGCTGTTGGAACGCATCGGTCCCACGTGCGCCTGGAACCCGTGCTCTCGTGCCAGCGATGAGCCGTCATAGCTCACCGCCATCGGCAGGAAATGATACTGGATGTCGGGATAGCGCTCGCTCGCGCGGCTGCGGATGAATCCGCCGGTTTCGAAATGATTGGTCGCACCCAGACCATCCTTCCTGAGGATCCAGCGCAAGCCGATGAGCGCCTTGCGATACGGCGTCATCTGCGAATACAGAGTGATCGGTTGCTTGCAGGCCACCTGAAAGTAGAATTCCAGATGGTCCTGCAGATTCTCGCCCACGCCAGGCAACTCATGGACTATGTCGATACCGTGACTGGACAATTCCTGCCCCGGCCCGATGCCTGAGAGCTTGAGCAACTGCGGCGAGTTCACCGGGCCACCGCTAACGATCACCTCGCGTCGCGCCCGCACCAGGTGCTCGAAGTCTCCGCGGCGATAGCGCACGCCGATCGCTCGCCGGCCGTCGAATGCAATTCGGGTTGCCAGTGCGTGCGTGCGCACCGCGAGATTGCGCCGGCGCATCGCCGGGCGCAGGTAGGCATTGGCGGCGCTGCAGCGACGGCCACCGCCCACGGTCATATCCAGGCGGCCGAAGCCCTCCTGCTGAAAGCCGTTGATGTCAGCAGTCAGCGGATAGCCCGCCTGGCGTCCGGCCTGCAGCCAGGCCTGATGCAGCGGATTGGTCAACAGGCCATAGCGCGTCCGCAGCTTGCCGTCAGCACCGCGATACTCATCGCCGCCGCCCGCGCGCTGCTCCGAGCGGCGAAAATACGGCAGCAGCTGCCGGTAGCCCCAACCGGCGGCGCCTCGCGATTCCCAATGCTCGTAGTCCAGAGCATTGCCGCGCACGTAAACCAGGCCATTGACCGAGGATGAGCCGCCGAGCACCTTGCCGCGGGGTGTGCGCAACCGACGCCCCCCAAGATGCGGCTCCGGCTCGGTCTGATAGCGCCAGTCGTACTTCGGCATGTTCATCGGGATCGACAGCGCCGTCGGCATCTGGATGTATATCGATCGATCCGAGCCGCCGTATTCGAGCAGCAATACGCTGTGCTCGCCGTCCTCGCTGAGACGGTCCGCCAGCACACAACCTGCCGATCCCGCACCCACAATCACATAATCAAATATCTCCTCCACTAGCCGATACTCTCGTCAGTACGGCGCTTCGACATCGCCCATGGCGACGTAGACGCTCTTGAGTTGCGAGTAATGCTCGATGGCGGCGCGACCGTTCTCGCGCCCGAGGCCGGAGAGTTTCGTGCCGCCGAATGGCAGCTCGACCGGTGTCACGTTGTAGTGATTGATCCAGCAGGTGCCGGCCTGCAGCCGCGCGATCACGCGGTGCGCGCGCGTGAGATCGTTGGTGAACACTCCAGCCGCCAATCCGAAGTCGGTGTCGTTGGCGCGCGCGATCACCTCCTCCTCGTCATTGAACTCCAGTACCGACATCACGGGACCGAAGATCTCATCGCGCGCGATTGCCATGTCGTCGCGGCAGTCGTCGAATACCGTGGGCGCGACGAAAAAGCCGTTGGCCAGATCGCCGGTCGTAACGCGATAACCCCCGACCAGCACCCGCGCGCCCTCGGCTCTACCGCGGGCGATGTACGCCAGCACCTTTTCCATATGGGCTTCCGAGATCAGCGCACCCACCTGCGTCCTCGGATCCATCGGATCGCCGACTCGCATCGCGGCGGCGCGCACCTTGAGGCGCTCGAGGAATGCGGCCTTGATGCGGCGATGAACGAACACGCGCGTGCCGTTCGAGCAGACTTCCCCGGCCGAGTAGAAATTGGCGAGCAGCGCACCGGCTACTGCATTGTCTATCCTGGCGTCGTCGAATACGATCAACGGCGATTTGCCGCCGAGCTCGAGCGTCACATGTTTGAGCGACGCGGCCGCATCGGCCATCACCGCCTTGCCGGTGCCGACCTCGCCGGTCAGTGACACTTTGCGGATCTGCGGGTGGCGGGTCAGCAGCCGTCCGGTATCGGCCTCGCCCTGCACGACCTGGAACACGCCGTCCGGCAGCCCGGCCTGCGCCAACACCTCGTGCAGTTGAATCGCCGTAAGTGGCGTGAGCTCCGCCGGCTTGAACAGCATCGCGTTGCCGCAGGCCAGCGCCGGCGCGGCTTTCCAACAGGCAATCTGCAATGGATAGTTCCAGGCGCCGATGCCGGCCACGACGCCGAGCGGCTCGCGCCGCGTGTAGCCAAAAGCCTGCGGACCCAGATCCAGATGCTCGCCCGACAGGCTCGCCGCGAGGCCGGCGAAATATTCGAAACAATCCGCGCCGGACGCAACATCCACGGCGCTGGTCTCCTGAATGGGCTTGCCGGTATCGCGAGTCTCCAGTGCGGCGAGCTCGGCGTTGCGGGCACGCAGAATATCGGCGGCCTGGCGCAACACACGTGCGCGGGCAGCGCCGCTCATCGCCGCCCAATGTCTTTGCGCGCCCAAGGCCCGCGCAACCGCGGCGTCGACCTCCGCCGGGCCGTCAATCTTGAGCTCGGCCAGCACCGCGCCGGTGGCCGGATTGATGCTCGTGAAGGTCGCGGCGGTGCCACGAGCGCGCGGCGGCGAGGCGGAATCGGCGCTCAGAAGGCGTGACGGCGCCGAGCCTGCGGACGCTGCAGAGCTCGCGGCCGACGCGTACTCCCTGAGCCGGCCATCGACGAACGCGGTCAGCAGCGCCCGGGCACTTTCGCTGTCGGCTTCCTGCCAGTTCGATAGCGCCGCGCGCAACCACACGCCGTCGATCATCGCCGCTATCATGGCGGCAAGGCTGCGCGCTTCATGCTCAGGCACCAGCTGCTTCAACGCATGACGAAGATTGGAGAGGGTGCGGCCCTGATAGACCGTCTGAATACGTTTCAAGCTATCGGCATGCAGCACCTGGCCCCAGAAGGCGAGCCACGCGGTGCCGGTGCGCCGGTCGAATTCCTCCGGCGCCAAGTTGGCGTCGATCACCGCCTGGATGCGGCCGCGCGCCGTGTGCGCCAGAGCGAATCGCGCCCGCACGCGCTGGCCCACGCGTCGAGCCAGGGTGCGGAACGTCGCGGCCAGCAGGCCGTCCTTGTCGCCGAAATAATGCGCGACCAGGCCTGGCGAGACATCGGCCCGACTGGCAATCTGCGCCAGGGTGCTGCCGACATAGCCGACCTGGGCCAGGCTGTCGATGGTGACCTCGATCAGCTGTCGCCGCCGGCTCTCCTCGAGTTCGTCTCGGGGCAGCACGGCGGGCGTTGATTGTCTGTTCAATTCAATGCTCCAAGGAGCCGCACCTGGAGGCCGATTGCGGGTGAGGCGGACACAGCGGGCTTGGGCGGATACCCCATGATTCTTCAGGCACTTGCTTGAGCTCGTATAGGCTTGACAGGGGCTTCATTAAACCGCTATTCAAAGCATGGCGGAGATCATCTAGTCGAGGCCAGCCGAAGGTCAAGTCCATCTTGCAACCAGATCGAATGGAGCGCGTATGGCGGCTGCCAAATCGACCGGGGCCAGCGACATAGCGGCCGGGCGTATAGCACCGGCCGCCAATAGCGCGGTGTTCTTCCGCTGCGCGCTGTTCTTGGGCTGTGCGCTGCTGGGCGGCGCACTGCCGGACCGCGCGGTGGCCGTGACCGCGGCCACGGCCACGGCCGCCACCGCCCGCAGCGGACTCGATGGCGATTCCTGCCAAACGGTGCGGCTAGCCGATATCGGCTGGACCGACGTGACGGCGACCACCGCTCTATTCAGCGTGCTGCTGCGCGATCTGGGGTACCGACCCGAAGTGACGGTGTTGTCGGTACCCGTCACGTACGCGTCGATGAAGAACAAGGACATCGACGTGTTTCTCGGCAACTGGATGCCGTCGCAGGAAGGCGATCGCAAGGCCTATGTCGCCGACGGTTCCGTGGACGTGCTCGGCGCCAATCTGACCGGTGCCAAGTACACGCTGGCCGTCCCCGCCTATGCCTACGAGGCGGGCCTGCAATCATTCGCCGACATCCAGCGCTTCGCCACGCCGCTCAAGGCCTCGATCTTTGGCATCGAGCCGGGCAATGACGGCAATCGGCTGATCCTTTCGATGCTCAAACAGAACCTGTTCGGCCTGGGCGATTTCAAGCTGATCGAATCCAGCGAGCAGGGCATGCTGGCCGAAGTCGAGCGCGCGTATCGCGAGCGAGCGCCGATAGTGTTCCTCGCCTGGGACCCGCACCCGATGAACATGCGCTTCGATCTGAGATATCTGTCGGGCGGAGACAGCGTGTTTGGAGCGAACTACGGCGGCGCCTCGGTCTACACCAACACCCGCGCCGGCTATGCCCTGCAATGTCCCAACATCGGCCGGCTGCTGATGAATCTGCGATTTACGCTCATGGGCGAGAACCAGATGATGGCATCGATTCTGGATCAGCATCAGCCTCCGGAAGTGGCGGCCGCAGCGTGGCTCAAGGCCAATCCGGCTGCGGTGGGCACCTGGCTCGATGGCGTCTACACGCTCGACGGGCGGCCGGCGCTCGATGCGCTGCGCGGCGAGCGCAAGGCCGACGGTGCCTGGAGCTTCGAGCATTGGGTCAGCGAACACAAGATCCCGGTCGGCGACACCGTTGCGGTGATGATCGATTACGTCAAGAGCCATGGCAGATGGGTGTTTGACGGCATCTCGACGCTGATTCGCGGCGGCGTCGACGGCCTGACCGCGCTGTTGCGGGCGGTCCCCTCGCCGCTGCTGATCCTTGGCGTCGCGGCACTGAGCTGGGTGCTGCGGCGCTCGCTGCCCTTGGCCGCGTTTGTCACGGTGGCACTGCTGTTCATCATGAACCAAGGCTACTGGCTGCCGACGCTGGAGACCCTGTCGCTGGTCATCGTCGCGGCGCTGGTGTCCACGGCGATCGGCGTACCGCTGGGCATCGCGGCGGCGCATCGGCCGCGCTTGTTTGCCGCGATGCGCCCGGTGCTGGATCTGATGCAGACCTTACCGACTTTTGTTTATTTGATTCCAACCCTGGTGCTGTTTGGCCTCGGTGTCGTGCCCGGACTGATTTCCACGGTGATCTTCGCGCTGCCCGCGCCGATTCGCCTGACGCAGCTCGGGATCAGCTCGGTGCCCGAATCGCTGCTGGAAGCGGGCCAGGCGTTCGGGGCCACGCGCCTGCAAATGCTGTGGAAAATCGAGCTGCCGAGCGCGGCACCCACGATCGTTGCCGGCGTCACCCAATGCATCATGCTGAGCCTGTCCATGGTGGTCATCGCGGCTCTGGTGGGTGCCGGCGGCCTGGGCGTTCCGGTCGTACGCGCCCTGAACACGGTGCAGGTCGGCATGGGGTTCGAGGCCGGCTTTGTGATCGTGCTGCTGGCGATCATTCTCGACCGGATCAGCCGCCCCGGGGCTAGGTCGAACAAGTCATGAACGCGGCTGTGGAATTCCGCCAGGTGGACATTCTGTTCGGCGCCAGGGGCAAGCGGCGCGGCGGCGGCGCCATGCAACAGGCGCTCGCGGCCCTCGACGCCGGCGCCACGCGCGCTGAAGTCTCCGAGCGCACCGGCGTCATCATCGGCGTTGCCAATGCCAGCCTGAGCGTCGAGCGCGGCCAGATCTGCGTGCTGATGGGGCTCTCCGGCTCGGGCAAGTCCACGCTGTTGCGTGCGGCCAATGGCATCACGCCGGTCACGCGCGGCCAGGTGCTGGTCAACGACGGCGGTGCCGTGATCGATATCGCGCGTTGCGACGCCGCCGCCTTGCGACGTATTCGACGCCTGCGCATCGCGATGGTATTTCAGCAGTTCGCGCTGCTGCCGTGGCGCACGGTGCGTGAGAACGTCGGCTTCGGCCTCGAGCTGCGCGGCGAGCCGGCCGATAATCGCTGCCGGATCATCGACGAGCAGCTCGAGCTAGTGGGATTGACGGCCTGGGGCGGGCGCTATTGCCACGAACTGTCGGGAGGCATGCAGCAGCGCGTCGGCCTGGCGCGCGCGTTGGCGACCGATGCCGACATCCTGCTGATGGATGAGCCCTTCTCGGCGCTCGATCCGCTGATCCGCCGCAAGCTTCAGGATGAGCTGCTGGCATTGCAGGCGCGCGTGCAGCGAACGATTCTGTTCGTCAGTCACGACCTCGATGAGGCCTTGAAGCTCGGCGATCAGATCTCGATCCTCGAAAGCGGCCGCATCGTACAGACCGGCACAGCGCAGGACATTGTGCAACGCCCCGCCGACGATTACGTCGCCGAATTCGTACGGCATATCAACTCGCGCGCGGTCCTGAAAGGAAGCACGGCGGCGCCACCTTAGAACCGCCAGCGGCAGCCGGCCTGACGGCGATTGCACACCCGCGCGCCTGTCGCGTTCATTCAAGTGGGTCGGCGATCGTATGCTCGTCGGATGCCATCCGGGGGCGGCATCATGCCGCTGCCCGAGCCGCCCCACCGCTGCAGGAATGACGATGCAACGCTACTCCGCTCTGTCACTTCTAGGGCGTGCGCTCGGCGGCCATCGCGGCTGGACTTCGCAATGGCGCCGGGCTGCTCCCAAAGCCGCCTACGACGCGGTCATCGTCGGCGGCGGCGGACACGGCCTGGGCGCCGCATATCATCTCGCCGGCGAACACCGGCTGACCAATGTCGCGGTGCTGGAGAAAGGCTGGATCGGCGGCGGCAACACCGGCCGCAACACCACCATCATCCGCTCCAATTACCTGTTTGATGAGAGTGCGGCGCTCTACGATCATTCGCTGAAGCTATGGGAACAGCTGTCGCAAGCGCTCAACTACAATGTGATGTTCTCGCCGCGCGGCGTCATGATGCTGGCGCACACCGTGCACGACGTGCAGGTGATCAAGCGCCACGTGCATGCCAACCGCGCCAATGGCGTGGACAACCAGTGGCTGAGCGCGCAGCAGGCCAAGGACTTCTGTCCGCCGCTGAATATAGGCGACATTCGCTACCCGGTTCTGGGCGCCGCGCTACAGCGTCGCGGCGGCACCGCCCGTCACGATGCCGTGGCCTGGGGTTATGCCCGGGCGGCCGATGCGCTCGGCGTCGACATCATCGAGAACTGTGAAGTCAGCGGCATCCGCCGCAACGGGCACGGCGCGGTCGAAGCGGTGGAGACTACGCGCGGGGTGATCCGCACGCCCAAAATCGGCGTGGCGGCGGCCGGGCACACCAGCGTCATCATGAAAATGGCGGGGATTCGGCTGCCGCTCGAGAGCTACCCGCTGCAGGCGCTGGTGTCCGAACCGGTCAAACCGGTGCTTCCCTGCGTGGTCATGTCGAACACGGTGCACGCATACATCAGCCAGTCTGACAAAGGCGAACTGGTCATCGGTGCCGGCACGGACGCCTACACCTCTTACACGCAGCGCGGCGGACTGCACATCAGTGCCCACGCGCTCCAGGCCGTCTGCGAGCTGTTTCCGATGTTTCGCCGACTACGCATGTTGCGCAACTGGGGCGGCATCGTCGACGTAACACCGGACCGCTCACCGATCATTGCCAAGACAGCGGTGCCGGGCTTGTACGTCAACTGCGGCTGGGGCACCGGCGGTTTCAAGGCCACGCCGGGCTCGGCGCACGTATTTGCCTGGACCATCGCCCGCGACCAGCCGCATCCGATCAATGCTCCATTTACCATCGAGCGCTTCCGCGACGGCCATCTGATCGACGAAGCGGCCGCGGCCGCGGTCGCGCACTGAGAAAGCCGATGCTGCTGATTGCATGTCCGTATTGCGGAACGCGCCCGGAGCTCGAATTCGTCTACGGAGGCCAGGCGCATCTGGCGCGCCCGAAGGATCCGGCGGCGATCGACGCGCAGGACTGGGCGGACTTCCTGTACGTGCGCGACAACACGCGAGGCGCGCACGCCGAGCGCTGGCGACATACGCACGGCTGCGGGCGCTTCTTCAATGCGCTGCGCGACACGACCACCGATCACTTCATCGCGACCTACCGGGTCGGTGAGCCGCCGCCGGTGTTCACCGGCGGGCCCAAGGCGGCGCCGTGACCGGCAGTTTTAGGGCAGCCACCGGCGGGCACATCGATCGGTCGCGCGCGCTGCGCTTCAGCTTCGACGGCCGTAGCTTTGCGGGCTTGCAGGGCGATTCGCTCGCCTCGGCGCTGCTCGCTCACGGCGTGCACCTGTTTGGGCGCTCATTTAAATACCATCGTCCGCGCGGCATCCTGGCCGCTGGCGCCGAGGAGCCGAACGCGCTGGTGACCGTGCGCCGCGACGATGCGCGCTGCACGCCCAATCTTCGCGCGACCCAGGTCGAGCTCTACGAAGGTCTCGAGGCACACAGCCAGAACCGCTGGCCGAGCCTCGCGTTCGATGTCGGTGCGGTCAACGACCTGCTGTCGCCGTTGTTTCCAGCGGGCTTCTACTACAAGACCTTCATGTGGCCGCGCAGTGCCTGGAAAGCGCTTTACGAACCCTACATCCGCGCCGCGGCCGGACTCGGCCGGGCGCCCGCGCACGCCGATCCGGACCGCTATTCCAATCGCTACGCGCATTGCGATGTCCTGGTCGTCGGTGCCGGCCCGAGCGGACTGGCCGCCGCGCTCGCCGCTGCGGGCAGCGGTGCACGCGTGATCCTGTGTGACGAGCAGGCGCGGTTCGGCGGCTCCCTGCTCGCGGAATCGGCTGACGCACACGGCCCGGCCATCCAGGGTGAGGCCGCCGCCGCGTGGCTCGCGCGCAGTATCGAATCGCTGCGCCGCAATCGGCGTGTCACGCTGCTGCCGCGCACGACCGCTTTCGGCTATTTCCCGCACAACATGATCGCTCTCAACCAGCGCCTGACCGACCACCTGGCGAACCCGCAAGCCTCGCTGCCGCGCGAACGCTGCTGGCAGGTCCGGGCACAACAGGTAGTGCTCGCCACCGGCGCCATCGAGCGTCCACTGGTGTTTCCGGGCAATGATCGGCCGGGCATCATGCTCGCAGCAGCGGCACGCAGCTTCCTCAATCGTTACGCGGTGATCCCCGGCACACGAGCAGTGATGATCACCGCCTGCGACGAGGCCTACCGGGCGGCGATCGAGCTGCACCAGGCCGGCGTTGCCATCGCCATGATCGGCGATGTGCGGGCCGAGGCTGACGGTGCCTGGCCCGCGGCGGCGCGCCGTGCCGGTCTGCCGGTGCAGACGCAAATCACGGTGCTCGGCACCCGCGGGCGGCTGCGCGTCAAGGCGGTACAGCTGGCGCGTGTGGACGCGGACCGGGGAGTGATCGGCGGCATTCAGACTCACGCCTGTGACCTGGTGCTGATGTCGGGCGGATTCACCCCGAGCGTGCACCTGTACTCGCAGTCGCGCGGCAAGCTGGTCTGGGACGAGACCGTACAGAGTTTCATCCCGGCACAAGCCGCGGAACGTGCGCGCTCGGCCGGTTCATGTCGAGGCGTCTTTTCCCTGGCGGCAGTGCTCGAGGACGGCGCCGGGGCGGGCGCGGCGGCAGCGCGCGATGCAGGCTTCGCCGCCGCCCCTGCCGCGTCGATTCCGGCGCTCGATGCCGCGATGGCCGGCTACGCAGGCGCCCTGCCCCAGCCGCAAGCCGCGGCCGGCAGCAAAGCCTTCGTCGACTGGCAGAATGACGTGACCACGCGGGATCTCGCCCTGGCGACGCGCGAGGGTTTCGTTTCGATCGAGCACATCAAACGCTACACCACCGCAGGCATGGCCACCGATCAGGGCAAGACCTCCAACCTCAATGCGCTCGGATTCGTCTCGCAGCGGCTCGACAAGGCGATCGCCGAAGTCGGACTCACCACGTTTCGCATGCCGTACACGCCCGTGACCTTCGGCAGCTTCGCCGGCTTTGCCCGCGGCGATCTGTTCGAGCCGGTACGAACCACGCCGATCCATGACTGGGCCGCGCGCCATGGCGCGGTGTTCGAGGATGTCGGTCTGTGGAAGCGCGCGCGACATTTTCCCGAAGTCGGCGAAGACATGCACACAGCCGTGGCGCGTGAGTGCCGCGCGGTACGCAGCACCTGCGGTATCTTCGATGCCTCGACCCTCGGCAAGATCGAAGTGGTCGGCCGGGATGCCGTAACCTTCATGAACCGCATCTACGCCAACGCCTGGAACTCTCTGCCGGTCGGCCGCTGCCGCTATGGCGTGCTGCTCAGGGAGGACGGATTCGTGCTCGACGATGGTGTCGTCGCGCGCACCGCCGAGGATCGCTTCCATGTCACCACCACCACCGGCGCCGCCCCGCGTGTGCTCGCGCTGATGGAAGACTACCTGCAGACGGAATGGCCGGAGCTGCGGGTCTGGCTGACCTCCACCACCGAGCAGTGGGCGGTCATCGCACTGCAGGGCCCCAACTCGCGCCGGGTGCTGCAGGGCGTGGCCGAGAATATCGATCTGTCCGCCGAGGCGATGCCGCACATGAGCGTGGCGCAGGGTCGGGTCTGCGGCGTGCCGGCGCTGCTGTTTCGCGTCAGCTTTACCGGCGAGCTCGGTTTCGAGGTGAATGTGCCCTCGGACTACGCTATCGCGGTGTGGGAGGCGATCTATCAGGCCGGCGCGCCGCACGGCATCACGCCCTACGGCACCGAGGCCATGCACGTGCTGCGTGCGGAAAAAGGCTACATCATCGTCGGCCAGGAGACCGACGGCACCGCCACCGCGGACGATGTCGGGCTCGGCTGGGCGGTCGGCAGGAACAAGCCGGATTTTGTCGGCAAGCGCTCGCTGGCACGGCCGGCCATGAGCGCATCCGATCGCAAGCAACTGGTGGGTTTGTTTACGGCCGACCCGCGTATCGTGCTCGAGGAAGGCACGCAGGTCACGCAAGCCCCTGGGCAGCGACTGCCGCTGCGGCCGATCGGACATGTAACGTCGTCCTATCACAGCGCGATCCTCGATCGCTCGATTGCGCTGGCGCTGGTCGCCGGCGGCCGGGCGCGCATGGGCCAGACATTGTCCGCGTCTACCGCGCACGGCGAAGTGCCGGTCCGGGTCACATCGCCCGTGTTCTACGATCCAGACGGGACCCGCCTGAATGGGTGATCTGTGCGCCCCTCGCCGCCCAGCGGTCATGACCGCGAGCTCCGTGCTGCGTGTGTTGCCGCCGGCCGCGCGCCACATTCTGCGCGGCGAGCCGCCGGTGATGGCGGCGGCCGGGGACGCCCTGGGCTTATCGCTGTCCGCGCCAACCTGCCGGGCGTCAGTGCACGGCACACGGGCGGCGCTCTGGCTGGGACCCGATGAGCGTCTGTTGCTCGGGGAGGAAGCCTCCGCGGCCGAAACCGCGAGCCGGCTCGAGCAGGCGCTGCGCACTAGGCCGCATTCTCTGGTCGAGATCAGCCATCGCCAGATGGCGTTTGCCGTCAGTGGTTCGCACGCGGCCACGGTGCTGAACGCCGGCTGTCCACTGGACCTCGACCTGGACGCGTTTCCGGTCGGGATGTGCACGCGGACGGTACTGGCCCGGGCCGAAGTCGTGCTCTGGCGCATTGCCGACGACGGCTTCCATCTCGAGGTCTGGCGTTCGTTCGCCGCCTATGTGTCCGGCGTCATTGCCGAGGCCGCGCGCGAGCTGGCAGTACCGGTGTGAGCCGTGGCGTCCACGGGCCAAGCCACGTAGGCTTAGCCCCATGGATGCCCCGTCGAGCAAGCTGCTCACGCACTTTGGCTTTCTGACCTTGCGCCAGTTTTCGATGATCGCGTTCACCAACGCCATCGAACCGCTGCGTATGGCAAACTACCTGGCCGAAGAGAGCATTTATCGCTGGTCGGTATGCACCTTCGATGGCCAGCCGGTGCCTGCCAGCAATGGGCTCACGGTCGCGCAGACCGAGCGCATCGATGAGACCGCGTTGCCCGATATCCTATTTGTCTGCGGCGGAGTCGACGTCCAGCATGTGGTGGACGATGCGTTGATTCACTCGCTGCGCCGCCTGGCGCGCAAGCGCATCGTACTCGGAGGACTGTGTACCGGCGCTTACGCTCTCGCCCGGGCCGGTTTGCTCGACGGCTACCGCTGCGCGATCCATTGGGAAAACCTCTCGGCGCTGCGCGAGAGCTTCCCGCAGACCGTGTTCACGCCGGATCTGTTCGTGGTCGACCGCGACCGCTGTACCTGCACGGGCGGCATCGCGCCGCTCGAGCTGATGCTGCATCTGATCACGCCACGCATCGGCAAGACACTCGCGGCCGGCATTTCCGACCAGTTCATTCTCGAGCGCGTGCGCGACGCCGACGACCCGCAGCGTATTCCCCTGGCCAATAGGCTGGGGGGATATCACAAGTCACTGACTCAGGCAGCGGCCTTGATGGAGGCCAACGTCGAGGAGCCACTCTCGCTCGACGAACTGGCGCGGATGACCGAGGTCTCTCAGCGCCAGTTGCAACGCCTGTTTCGCCGCAGCCTGGGACTCACCCCGGCGCAGTACTATCTCAATCTAAGGTTGCGCCGTGCCCGCGAACTGCTGCTGCAGACAGACATGCCGATCATGAGCATCACGGTCGCCTGCGGCTTTCGCTCACCGGCCCACTTCAGCAAGTCCTATCGCGCGGTGTTCGGCCATTCACCGAGCCGGCAACGGCGGGATCCCACGCGCACCGCGCAGCTTGGCGGCCGCGAGCCTGGAGCGCAGCGTCCGACGGGTGCAGGCGCGGGGGCCAAAGCCAAGCTTCCGCGCGCGCCGCGACCGCTGACGCGCCATTAGCACCGGTGGCGACCCGCCAGCCGATGTCGGAAAAGCGCTGATTTTTGTCACTTGCAGGCAACTCGCCGCCCCACCGCAAGACGACAATCACGAACCGATCCGAAAATGCGTGCCCACGCAGCGGCGGCGCGGCGGACTGCCCGCCGCCAACTCTACCGTCTCGCTATGGGAAGGATTCAGCGATACGGTGGCCAACATCGCCGAGATAAAACGGCTGATCCGCGTCAATGCCGGCCTGCTCACACTCGTACGAACCACGACGGACATTGAGGCCGCGCAGTGCGCAAACAAGACGGGCATCATTCTCGAGTTCCAGAACGCGCAGGCGCTCGAGGATGATCCCGGAACGATCGAAGCCTGACGTGGAGCGTCTTGTCGCTAGCCGAATCCGTCGCCTCGAACTCTATCGCACAACTCTATCGCGTCACGACATTCGGGATTGTAAGTACAGGCTGACAATGCCGCCCTGAACAACTCGGCTTCGTTTTCTTGGCTTCTTCACGACAGCGTAGTTTGTCATCATAGCGTACAGTATGCACACATCTCTTATTCACCCGACTCCTCCTCTCACTCAAAGCATTCGGCGCATGCGCCTCAAGTTGTTCGATGAACTCGCGGGTAGCCACGGTACTAAGGCAGTCCGCAGTCATCCACGCTGCGCCAGCTATGCAGACATTAAGCGGGTCTCGAAGGGGTTCCGAGCCGGAGGCACCTTATGAAAAGCCATGCCCGTGTGGTCGTGATCGGCGGTGGCGTTGTCGGCGTCAGCACCCTCTACCATCTGACTAAGAAGGGCTTGAAGGACGTCGTCCTGCTCGAGCGCTCGGAACTAACCGCCGGATCAACCTGGCATGCGGCCGGTCTCTTGCCGCTCTTCAATATGAGCTATACGGTCGGCCAGCTCCATAAGTACTCGGTCGATCTCTACAAGCGGCTGCCGGGCGAGACCGGCCAGGAAGTCAGCTTCCACGTGAATGGAAACTTGAGGCTGGCGACCACACCTGCGCGCATGGATGAGTACCAGAAGTACTGCGGCACCGCGAACACGATCGGTGTGCCCTTCCAGGTGATCGGCCCGCAGGAGGTCAAGGCGCTCTGGCCGCTCGTGAATCTCGGCGACAGCGCCGATACGCCGCGCATCATCGGCGCGCTCTACCATCCCGACGACGGCCACATCGCCCCGGCGGATCTGACGATGGCGCTACGCCGGGGCGCTCGCCATGGCGGTGCCGAAATCCACGAAAACACCGAGGTCGCGGCCGCGACGCGCACCGCCTCCGGGGAGTGGAAGCTCACCACCACCCGGGGCGCGATCATCTGCGAGCACGTCGTGTGCGCGACCGGCAACTACGCGCGCCAGTGTGGGCGGATGTTCGGCGTCAACGTGCCGGCAATCCCGGTCGAGCATCAATACATCGTCTACGGCGAGTCGCCCGAACTCAAGGCCTACCGCGAGGCGGGCGGTCGCGAGCTCGCGGTGCTTCGCGAATCCGACCAGTCCTACTACCTGCGCGAGGAGCGCTTGGGCTGGATACTCGGGCCTTACGAGGCCGGCGCACCGGCTCGGTTCGCCGACGGCGTGCCCGAGTGGTTCAGCAAGACACTGTTCGACGGCGACCTCGACCGACTGCTGCCGCACGTCGAGGCCGCGCAGCGCAGGGTGCCGGCGCTCGAGCACTGCGGCATCAAGGACATTGTCAACGGCCCGATCTCCTACACTCCGGACGGCAGCCCGCTGATCGGGCCAGCGGGCGGCGCGCGCAACCTCTGGCTCAACGAAGGGCACAGTTTCGGCATCACTGCGGCCGGCGGCGCCGGCTGGCAGCTCGCCGAGTGGATCGTCGAGGGCGAGCCGGGCATCGACATGCTGGCGGTGGACCCGCGGCGCTTCGGCGGCTACTGCACCAAGCGCTACGTGGTCACGAAGAACGAGGAAACCTACCGCAGCGTATTCACGATCCACTTTCCCGACGAGGAGCGTCACGACGCGCGCCCGAGCAAGACGAGCCCGGTCTACGACAAGATCGACCGCCTCGGCGCCGTCTGGGGCCAGCGCTACGGCTGGGAACGCGCCAACTGGTTCGCTCCCGCCGGCGTCGAGCGCCGCGACGTGTGGAGTTTCCGCCGCAGCAACTACTTCGAGCACGTCGGCAACGAATGCCGGCTGATGCGCGAGCGGGTCGGCGTCATCGATCTGACGCCGTTCACCAAGCACGAGGTCACCGGCACCGGCGCGGAAGCGTGGCTCGACGGCCTGGTGGCGAACAAGGTGCCTGTGCAGTTGGGCCGGATCGCGCTCAGCCACGCGCTCACCAAGCGCGGCGGCATCCGCTCCGAGTTCACCATCACCAAGGTGGGCGAGCAGCGCTACTACGTCATCAGCGCTGGCGCCGCCGAGCGATACGATTCCGACTATCTGCAGCGCATGCTGCCGCGTGATGGCTCGGTCAGCTTGCGCAACATTACCGGCAGCCGCGGTTGCTTCGTAATCGCTGGCCCCCGATCGCGTGAGCTGCTCGCGAAAATCGTCGACGTGCCGCTCGATAACGCGGCGTTCCCGTGGCTGACGGGCCGGGTGATCGAGGCCGGCTACGCAAGCGACGTCTACGCGTTGCGCGTCAACTTCGTCGGCGCGCTGGGCTGGGAACTGCACTTCCCGATCGAGCACGCGCACCACCTCTTCGATGCGGTGTTCGCCGCGGGCAAGGAGTATGGCGTCGGCATGGTCGGCATGCGGGCAATGGAGTCGCTGCGCCTGGAGAAGTCGTACCGCATGTGGGGCAGCGACATGACCCGAGACTACACCCCGTTCGAGGCGGGCCTCGACCGCTTCGTGCGAATGAACAAGGGCCCTTTTATCGGTCGTGAGGCGCTTGAGCGGCAGCTCGCCGCCGGCGTGCCGAACCGCTTCGTGACGCTCGAAGCGCACGACGTTGGCAACGCCGATCCGCTCGGCAACGAGCCGATCTTCGCGCCCGGCGGCAAACTCATCGGTCGCGCCACCTCTGGCTACTTCGGGCACACACTCCACAAGAGCCTCGCGATCGGCTACGTACGGCCAGAGCACGCGGCGGTCGGAACCGAGCTCGAGATGGAAATCCTGGGGCTGCGACGGCGGGCGACCGTGCTCATCGAGTCGCCGTTCGATCCGGACAACAAAGAGTTGAAGGCCTGACTCTGAAGTACTCTGTCTGGGCGCTGCTCCAACGGTCGCTCGCCGGCTACGCTGGGTCAACCGTATTATCGATAGCCGACTGAGCCCCGGTACGAGCACGGCTGTGAGCCTGAACCGCCGATCCCTGACCCAATTGATCGACGACGGCTTTTTTTGCGCGCCATGTCACTGGCCAGATCCAGATACAGGCCGCCACCGCTTCGCGCGACGCCGATGCCGATGCCGATGCCGATACCGATACCGATACCGATGCCGCCCAGTGGCGGATCGACGTCACTGAACGTGCTCAGGTCAAACTCATAGCCCCGGACCGTCCGGCAGGCCACGAACGCATGCTGTTCGCGATCGGCTCGACGCCGCGCGGCGGCCTGGTCGTAATCGAAGGCTCCAGCGTCCAAAAAGCACAAGTGGTGCTCAGGTACTTGCGCGAGCATGGAATCATCGACTTCTGAGGAAGCCCCGTTGCGTGAATGAGTCCCTCGACCTCGCTCGCCTGATTGCCAGTCGCAAGCCAGGCTACAGCCTTCCGGCGCCTTTCTATCTGAGTCCCGAATCCTATGATCGCGACCTGAACCTGATCTTCGCTCGCCATTGGATCTTTGTCGGCGTCGAGCCGGAGATTCCCGAGGCGGGCCACTGGTTTACCGTGGAGATCGGCAGCAACTCGATCATCGTCGTGCGCGATGATGATCTGGCGGTCCGCGCCTTCCACAACGTCTGCCGTCATCGCGGTGCGCGGCTGCGTCCAGAGGGACGCGGTGTGATCGGCAACCTCGTCTGCCCCTATCACCAGTGGACCTATAACCTGCGCGGCGAGCTGCTGCACAACCAGCACATGGGTGAAGGCTTCGAGCGTTGCAAGTTCAACCTCAAACCGGTACGCATCGAGAGCGTGGCCGGCCTGTTGTTCATCTGCCTGGCCGAGAATCCGGCGCAAGGCTTCGACGACATGCGCCTGGCGATGGAGCGCTATATCGTGCCTCACAACATCGCCGGCACCAAAGTCGCCTTCCAGAAAGACATCATCGAGCACGGCAACTGGAAGCTCTCGATGGAAAATAATCGCGAGTGCTATCACTGCACCGCGAATCATCCCGAGCTGAGCCTGTCGCTGCTCGAGTACGGTTTCGGCTACCAGCCGTCCAGCGACAACATGGCGCAGATGCGGGGCTTCGAGGATATGCTCGCGCACCATCACCAGCGCTGGGAGGCCTGCGGACTGCCGTCCGCGGAGATCGATCGACTCGAGCACATTACGGGCTTTCGGACCATTCGGCTGCCGATGGTCCGATCCGGAGAATCGCAGACGCTGGACACGAAGGTCGCGTCTCGCAAGCTTCTGGCGGAATTGAGCAGCTCGATCTGGGCGGCCTGTCTTTCTGGACGCAACCCAACTCCTGGCACCACTTCATGAGCGACCACATCGTCAGCTTCTCGGTGCTGCCGATCTCACCCCATAGCACGCTGCTGCGTGCGCGGTGGCTGGTACACAAGGATGCGCAGGAGGGAATCGACTACGACCTCAAGCGGCTGAAGGAAGTGTGGGACGCGACCAACGATCAGGACAGCTCACTCATCGAAAACGCGCACCGCGGCATCATCGGCCCGGCTTATGAACCTGGCCCGTATTCGCCCTTCACCGAAGGCCTGGTCGACAAGTTCTGCAATGGGTATCTGGATCGCCTGGCGGCGGGCCTCGATGTCGCAGGCTTCACAGAAGCCACGGACGCCGCAGGCGCCGCCAGCGCCACGCGACCCGCGCATTCCGCTCCGGACCGGGGCCCTGGCATAGCGGCCGACGCGCCGCTGGCCGTCGGGCCTGATGCGCGGGTATTTTCGGTGACTTTCAGCCAATCCGGGCGTACCGTGCCCTGCCGCGCGGCTCAATCCATCCTCACGGCCGCCGAAAGCGCGGGCCTGCCGCTGCCGTTTTCCTGGCGCGAGGGCAAGTGCGGCACCTGCCGATCGAGGCTGGTCTCCGGCCACGTGGATATGAGACACGCCGGCGGCATTCGCCAACGTCAGATCGATATGGGCGATATCCTCGTCTGCTGCAGCCGCCCGGTGTCGGATCTTGTCATCGATAAGTAACCGTCCAGCCAATCCCGGCGCACCGGTTCAAACGTGGAGCCGAATTGACATCTCAGCGCCGATGTAGAACTCTGGCGAATGCTCTTCGATTTGAGACACACAGCCTTCAGATCGCTCCGAGACATCGGCTTGTTCTTGACCAGCGCGCGCAGCGATGCGCGACTTGTGGCGCTGCGGCAGCAGGCGAGCGCCTGTGCCGCCGCCTTCGATCGTCTCTATGCGGACTCGCCGCGCAATGACCCCTGGGCCGCGACCCTGCCGCAATACCAGTACCAACGGCGCAAGTACGATGCACTCGTCCGTCTGCTGCCGAAGCGGTCTTACCGGAGAGCGCTCGACCTCGGCTGCGGCCTCGGCCTGTTCACCGAACGTCTTGCACGGTGCGCCGAACAGGTCGTCGGCATCGACATCTCCAACGTCGCGATCGACTGTGCGGCCCGCAGAAACCGCGCACTGACGAACGTTCAGATGCGTCAAGGCGATATCATGGAGCTCGGTGCGGAACTCGACAGCGGCTTCGATCTCATCGTCGTAGCCGACACTATTTATTACCTGCCGGCGCCGATCCAGGATCAGGTACTCAAGACAGTCGCGGAACGGATTTCAAGGCTGCTTGCTCCGGGCGGCGTCCTGCTACTCGTAAATCATTATTTCCCGCTGCCGAATGCGGAGACGAGGCTTACCCGAAGAATCCATCGAGCTTTCCAGTGGTCGCCGACGCTGACGCTGCTTGCCGAACACAGGCGCGCCTTCTTCCTCGTCAGCGTGCTCAGGCGGAGATCTTCCCCCGACCCGTTGCCCTGAACGGACTCGCCATGACCAGCCGCTGCAACCACCTGGATTTCGTGAAGACCGATCGACCGCATACGCGCGGCTGCGAAGAATGTCTGAAGATGGGCGATACCTGGGTGCATCTCAGGCTGTGCCGGACCTGCGGGCATGTCGGCTGTTGCGACGACTCGAAGAATAAGCACGCGACCAAGCATTTTCACTCGACACGGCATCCGATCATCACTTCCATCGAGCCGGGCGAGGACTGGAGCTGGTGCTACATCGATGAGTTGGTGATGGAATTGAAATGACTGCAGGTCCCGAGCATGGCCAATGAGCTTCTGCGAACGCGCCGCGAACAGATGTTCCCCAAACTCACGGCGCCGCAGATGGCTCGCCTCGAGGCGCGCGGTGCGCGCATGCAAATGCGCGCCGGCGAGGTACTGATCGAACCCGGTGATCGGCCGCGCAAGTTCTTCGTCGTGGTCGCGGGCACTCTCGAAGTCCTGCTTGCCAGGTCGGCCGGCTATGAGTTGTTCTATACGTTGACGCCGGGCGATTTCAGCGGCGAGATGAGTGCGCTGCGGGGAACCTCCGGCATGGTGCGCGTGCGGGTCGGTAAAGACGGTACGTTGATCGCGATCGACATCGACAAGCTGCGCTTGATCGTGCAGACCGATGCGGAGTTGAGCGAGCTGTTCATGCGCGCCTTCATTTTGCGCCGCATGGGGCTGCTCTCTGAAGGCGGCTGCGACGTGCTGCTGATCGGCTCCGACCATTCCGCCGATACCCTGCGGCTGCGGGAATTCCTCACGCGCAACACCTACCCCTTCGCCAGTCTCGACATCGATAGCAATGCCGACGCGCAAACCCTGCTCGAGCGATTCCATGTGCCAGCCGAGGACATCCCGGTGGTCATTTGCCGCGGCGAGCGCGTCCTCAGGAATCCAAGCAATTTCGAAGTGGCAACCTGTCTGGGCGTCAATCCGCAGGTCGACGACTCGACGCTTCACGATCTATTGATCGTGGGGGCCGGGCCAGCCGGCCTTGCGGCCGGTGTCTATGGCGCCTCCGAGGGCCTGGATGTCCGCCTGGTCGAGACCACCGCCCCAGGCGGACAAGCCGGCACCAGCTCCAAGATTGAAAACTACCTGGGTTTCCCCACCGGCATTTCCGGCCTGGCGCTCGCCGGTCGTGCGCTGTCGCAGGCGCAGAAATTTGGCGCTAATCTCAGCGTCGCCTCGCCGGCGGTAACCCTGCACAGCGAACGGCGGCCGTACGTAGTCGATCTGGCCGAGGGGGCATCGGTGCGTGCGAGCATCGTGCTGATCGCAACCGGTGCGCAGTATCGGACGCTGAACATCGACAACCTGCCGCGATTCCTCGGAGCCGGCATCTACTACGCCGCCACCAACCTCGAAGCCAAACTGTGCCAGAACGAGGAAATCGTCGTGGTCGGCGGCGGTAACTCGGCCGGCCAGGCCGCGGTCTTTCTTTCCAATTCCTGCCGCCACGTACACATCCTGGTGCGCTCCGATGGCCTGGCCGAGAGCATGTCCCGCTACCTGATTCGCCGCATCGATGAGAGCCCGAATATCACGGTGCACGCCCATACCCAGGTCACCGCGCTCGAAGGCGAGCGGGAGCTGCAGTGGGTCACCTGGCGCCGCGGTACCGACGCGACGGCAGAGCGCCACGAGATCGCCCATGTGTTTCTCATGACCGGCGCGCTGCCCAATACGCAATGGCTAAAAGGCTCGGTCGCGCTGGACGATCGCGGCTTTGTCAGGACTGGACCGGACCTGCGGCCGGAAGACCTGGCGACCGCGCGCTGGTCGATGCCGCGCCACCCTTATCTATTGGAGACCAGCTTGCAGGGCGTTTTCGCGGCCGGTGACGTGCGCTCCGGCAGTGCCAAGCGCGTCGCCTCCGCTGTCGGTGAGGGCTCCAGCTGCGTGCAGTTCGTGCATCGCGTGTTGCGTGAATTCTCCGATGCTGCGCAAGCTCCGGCGCAACCGTAGATCGGCTCCAAAAAGCTATGTGAAGTGCATAGCCTGGCGTAATTAGGCAAAAATTCGCTGTTCACGATCATGGCGATGCATTCCGATCGCGCTGCTGCTGGCGAGCGGTATCGACATTGCCGCGGCCCCATCGTCCGAGGATGGGCTATCGATAAAGCTGCAGCAGCAGCCCTGGACCGGCGATCTCGACGACATGATCGAACGGCGGTTCATTCGGGTTCTGATGCCCTATAGCCGCACCTTGTATTTCGTCGACCTGGGCGGCACGCAGCGCGGTACCAGCTATGACTTGATGCGCGCCTCCTCGATGATCCGCTCGATCCCGAGCGCGGCGAATTCCTCGATAAAAACCACGCGCTCACCGTGCTCGGCCGGCGCGACAGCATGCCGGCGTTCAGTGCACCGGCGAACCTGGTGTGGGACGGCCCGACGGCACATTTGAGCGATGCCCAGGTCGCCGACGTGGTCAATTACCTGCGTAGCCATTTCGGCAATCCCTACAAGGACGGCGTGACCGCCAGCGAGGTGGCGAAGTTGCCCCATCCCGCTACTGCCGCCGCGCCTTGAGAGCGGGCGTACCTATGGGGTGGGCGCGAACGATGCTCCGGCGGTCCGTCTTGTCGCCAACGTGGGCTCGGCTCTATGCGGAAAATGGTACGCCGGAGATCCGCGCGCACGCTGCCAGCAACCGCTGCTGAACGTCCTCGTCAGACGCTGCGGGATGTGCGGCGCGGGGCTTCAGATGGTAGAAATACTTTCCGGTCACTACGGCTTGCGGGTCATCACTCGTTGCGAGCCATGCCTGCGTCCGTGGTGCTGCGTCGATATCATCCGGCGCGCCCGGGCCGCCCATCTTGGTCGGTACCCAGCCCGGTTCCAGGGCGTTGGAGAGCACGTCCGGCCACATTCCAGCCACCGCAAACGCAAGAATCACGTCATGCAGTTTGGACTCTGCGTAGGCGCTCGATCCATTCCACGGCCGCGCGTCCCAGGTCAGATCCGCCAGACTGGCATCAGCCCCTCGATGCATTCCTGAACTGACGTAGATGAGTCTCTTCGGTCTGTTGATCCGCATCGTGAGGATGTAGGGCGCGAGCGTATTGATGGCAAACACGGGTGGAAGGCCATCGACGGTATCTCCGCGTCGCCGCTCACGATATCCGATCCCGGCGTTGTGGATGACCGCGTCGAACGCTCCGAGACCGTTCACCTGCTCGGCCACGCCGCACGTTGCCTCGATGCTCGACAGATCACCGATCACCGCCGTCTCTGCGCCGGGCAGCGCCGCAAGCGCATCGGCCGCGCGCTCACGGCTGCGCGCGTGCAGCACCACGCGATGTCCCGAGTCGAGCATCAGCCGGGCGGCCATCTGACCGAGACCGTCGGCAGAACCGGTAACAAAAATGCGCGCCATGGGTATCACCTTGAGCGGAACAGGCACTGGCGACAATGTGAGCGGCAGGCCGCTGTCGAGAGCACTGCGGCCAGCGAATGCGTGCCGATAGCGGCGCCACCGCCGCAGGCGTCCTCACGGCAGGTAGCCGAGCAGGTCGGAGCTGCTCATGACGTGGCAATAAATCATATTGATGACTTCAAGCTCATGACGGTGCAGAGCATCCGAGGCGGCAGCGCAGCCGTCCTCGACGACGATGACGGAAAAGCTCTCGTCGGCGAGGCTGCGGACGGTGGAGGAGATACACTGGTCGGTGAAAATGCCGCAACACACCACCTGCGAGATACCCAGGTTGGCGAGGATGAGGCGCAGATTGGTGCCGGTCAGCGCGCTGTCGGTGGTTTTGGTCGCGACGATTTCGTCCTCTCGCGGGGCGATGTCCGGGACGATCTGCGATGCCCATTCGTCCCTGGGCAGCAGCAGGTTATTCCACCCCGGCAGCTTCTGGCTGAGCGAGCGGTCGCGCCCGTCCTTCGTCTGACAGGCAATTCGGGCGTGCAGCACTTCGTGGCCGTCATTGCGGAAGCGATCTAACAGCCGACGGATCGTCGGGATCACCGTCTCGTGCATCCGCTCATGAAACGGCGTCCAGGCCTCATACGCGGCGCGGCCGCCCGAATCCAGCGTTGCCGGGTCCGGCCGCGTCAGATAAGTGTTCTGCACGTCGATCACCAGCAGCGCCAGCTTGCCGCGCTCGAGCCTGGGATCGTCCGGCTCTGGCGCCTCGCGGTAATACAAGGAGCGAAAGGCCGTTTTCCAGGAACTGTCGCGCGGAATTGACATCAACGATCCATGTGCTTGAAACCATCAGTGAGCGGTGGATGATAGCCGGAATGTTATTTGTAGAGCCACGGAGGCGGCGGAACATGTCAACGCGCTCCAGATTTTCTGCCGCGTGGCCGCCACTGCCGCCGCGAGAGAATGCGCGCCGCTGGTGCAGTGATGATCCGCCCGGCGCCCAAGTTTGGCGCGCAATGCGGCGGCATTCGCCAGGGCCCCGCCGCGTCGATTGCGTTCGCGCCGGCGACGCCGGCTAGGACCTTAAGTGCTCGAACAGCAGGGCCAGCGCAGCCCCGCAGTTGCGAATATTGCCTGCATCCTCGGCGGCGGCGCTCCGATATGACTATCGATCCGCCGTGTGTGGAGGCGACGACGCGGTGCGGGTGCTCGCCAGGTCGGGGCCCGGTCGCAACAGGTCAACTGCCGGCGAGATATAAAGGTGGAAATCCGATACGGTCCTTGCCAGAATTATCAGAACGATAACAGGGAGACCATAACAAAATGGCACCATACCCGTTCCAAACCATGACAGACGCGGCCAACGCCTCAGCCTCGACGCGGACGGGATCTTCGACGCGCCGGCCGCAATTATGGAGTTCGGTGCTCTGCGGGAGCCTGCTATCGACGGTATGTTTGGCCGCATCGCCCCCGGCAGCTGACCTCGGGACTGAGACGGGCCTGTCTGAGATCACGATCACGGCCGAAAAATACAGTTCCACGATTCAGGAAACTCCGATCAGTATCTCCGCCTTGAGCGGAGAAGATCTGGAAGCGGCCGGAATCAGCACCGTCGAAGACGTGGCGAAAGACGTGCCGGGCCTGTCGATGCGTTCGGCCGGCCCCGGTCAGACCGAATACGAAGCGCGAGGCCTCGCCTCCAATGGCGGTGCGGCGCCGACGGTCGGTTTTTATCTTGACGAAGTGCCATTGTCGCCGCCGGCGCTGGCGCAGGTCGGCAAGGTCGTGATCGACCCCGATCTCTACGACGTCACCCGCATCGAAGTGCTGCGTGGACCCCAGGGCACGCTGTACGGCTCGGGCTCCATGGGAGGTACCGTCAAGGTCGTGACCAATCAGCCCAAGCTCGACACCTTCGAAGGCTCGGTGCAGGGTACCGCGTCGGACACGGAGGGCGGCGGTTTCAATGGCGGCGGCAATCTCATGCTCAATATTCCGCTCGGCGATAAACTGGCGGTGCGTGTGGTCGGTTCCGACAGCTACCGCAGTGGCTGGATCGATCGGGTGGTGTTGAATCCGTTTCCGGCGGATCCCCCCGTCACCGCCGCTGCGCCCGCCTCGGCCAACGCCCGCGGCAATGTCCTGGCCGCACCGGTTCAAAGTGTCGATAAGAACGCCAATACGGAGTATCTGAACGGCGCTCGCGTCTCGGTGCTGTTCAAGCCCATGGACGATCTTTCGATCGTTGCGAGCGCGCTCTATCAGCACCTGTCCATGGGGGCTTACGATGAATTCGACGCGCCGCCCGGAGCCCACTACCTGTCGCGTTACGAGCCGTTCAACATTCCGGAGCCGATCTCCGACACGGTGCACATCGAGAGCCTGGTGATCACGTGGAACGTCGGCTTCGCCGATCTGACCAGTGCCACCTCCTATTGGGATCGCCAGGAGATGCAGCAGCAGGACGCCTCGGAGTCGATTTCCCTGACCAACGGCACGCCCTATCTTCCGAGCCCCTATCAGGAGAACGATCTGACCCGCCAGTTCAGCCAGGAAATCAGATTGACCTCCAGCGGTAACGATCGACTGCACTGGACCGCAGGCGCCTTTTACAGTGCACTGACTTCGGTCTGGAACGAGTACGGCGCCAGCGTAGACAACCCGGCCTTCGACGGCATCTTCTATGCGTCGGTCAATCCCTATCACATCCAGCAATCGGCTGTCTTTGCCGACGGCTCCTACAAGTTCACCGACGCCTGGAAGCTGTCCGCCGGCGTACGCTGGTACAGCTACCAGAGCCGCCAATTCCAAAACGAGTATGGCTCGGACGCCCCGTTTGCCCTTCCCCAGGCGGTGCCGAGCGTGACCCGGCAAGCCAACAGTGGCGTCAACCCGCGCGTCAACCTGTCGTACAGCCCGAGCCGGGACCTCGACACCTATATCACGGCGGCCAGAGGCTTTCGCCCGGGCGGCGCCAATCAGATATTTCCGCCGCCCAGTCAGCCACCGTTTTGCCAATCGGCGCCACTCTCGTTTCATCCGGACAGCGTGTGGGACTACGAGCTTGGCGAGAAAGCCAGGTTTCTTGACAACCGGCTGACGATCAACGGCGATCTCTATTACATCGTCTGGAACAATGTCCAGGTCACCCCCCTGCTGTCCTGCGGCTATGAGTACGATACCAATGGCGGCAACGGACGCTCGTTCGGCCCCGAGTTGGAGGTCGATGCGAAAATCACCGATGAATGGTCCGTGGCCGCGAGCGCCGCCTACACCGATGCTCAGATCACGGATGTCGCCCCCGGTTACAAGTTCTTTATACAAACCTATCAGCCGCCGTCCGCGGCCGGAGTCGCCACCTGCCTGCCCGGTGCCGGCAGTTGCACCGTTCCGATATTGAATGTCCCCAAGGAGACCGCGAGCCTGTCGGTCGTGTATTCGACCATCGTGCTGGACGGTTATCGGCTGACGGCGCGGGCGAGCGACAACTTCGTGGGTTCGGTTGTCGACGAGGCGTATTACTTCGGCATCAAGTTGCCGCCCTACAATCTCGCCAATGCGCGCATCGGTCTGTCCCGCGACAAGTGGGACGTGAATTTATTTGTCAATAATCTCACTAACAGAATCGCGGAGTTGACGGCCAACAACACCAGCTTCCAGTTCAATATTCCCGAGGTGATCCGCTATTCGACCAACCAGCCGCGGACCTTTGGAACCACGATCGATTACCGTTTCTGAAGGCCGCCGGGCGAGGTCGCGGCGCCGCCGACTCGTTGGCGAATCTGGGCGTAAGGGGCGGGGGAATGAAGTTCGAATTCATAGGAGCCCTCCTGGCTGCGGCTGCTGCAATCCTTGCGGGCCAGGCGCTCGGCGCACAGGGCGATGATCTCGACCCCGGCGCACAGCAGCAGCTCGCCGAGTCCCACACAATCGCAAAGCTGTCGCCGACCGACGCGCGGCGGCTATTCGTGCTCGACACTGCGTTTCCGGCTGCCGAAGCGGCTAGGACCTACATACTCGATGGGTCAACCGGCAGCATCGAAGGCATGTTCAACCAGGCGTACTGGCCGAACTTTGCCGTTTCCCCCGACGGAACCGAGTTATACGCGGTCGATTCCTACTGGGAGAAGCACACGCGCGGTAAGCGCAGTGACTATATCGTGGTACGGGACGCGCAGACGCTGGAGGTCAAGGAGGACATACCGCTGCCGGCCGGTCGGCTGTTGATCGTATCGAAGAAATACAATTTCGACGTGACCCCCGACGGACGCTATGGGCTCACGTATAACCTGGCGCCGACCACCGCGGTGACAGTCACTGACTTGAAGGCGCACAAGTCCGTGGGCTCGATCGGCATTCCCGGATGCGGCCTCATCTTTGCGCAGGCGCCCAACCGTTTCTCCTCGTTGTGCGCGGACGGCTCGATCGCCACAGTCACATTTGACGACTCAGCCAACGCCAATATCAGGCGCGCCCAGGGGATTTTCGACGCCAAGAACGATCCCGCGTTCGAGCACTCAGCCTGGGACAAAAAGGGTCAGATGCTCTATCTGATCACCTATCAGGGCCAGGTCGTACCGGTCAGCCTGGACGCGGAGCAGGCTGCGCCACGCGACCAATGGTCTCTCACCAGCTTGGCCGAGCGCGCCGCCGGCTGGCGACCGGGCGGCTGGCAGGTAAGTCATTTTCATTCGTCCCATCGGTATCTGTATGTGCTGATGCACCAGGGTCGGCCCTGGACACACAAAACCTCGGGCAGCGAGGTATGGGAATTCGACGCCACGAATGGCAAGCGGCTGCAGCGCATCAAGCTGCGCGAACCGGCACAGTCGGTGGCGGTGTCGCAGGATGACGATCCCCTGGTGTACGTGATCGCCGACAGCGAGCGGATCTACGCCTATCGGTCCGCTACGGGGAAGCTGCTATATCGCACCGATCCTATCGGCTTCACGCCCCAGCTACTGACCGTCTGGGGCGACTGACCGAAGATGCATCCTGTGCTCGAACTGACCATCGCGTTGTCGTTAGCGGCGTTGTTTGCGGCCTCAACGCTCCACAAGCTGCGGGCGCTGGCAGAGTGGCCCGGGGTCGTGCGCAACTACCGGCTGGTGCCGGACGCTGTGGCCGGCACCGTGGCCGGCGTGTTGCTGGCGGCCGAGGCACTGACGGCCGCTGCGCTGCTGTGGGCTCCCGCGCGCCGGCTTGGAGCCTGTTCGGCGGCGCTGCTCTTGATCCTCTTTGGCGCCGCCCTGTGGATCAACGTCCACCGCGGGCGCACGAGTATCGACTGCGGCTGCTTCGGGTCGCGACTGCGCCAGCGTATCTCCGCGTGGATGGTCGCTCGCAACTTGGCGCTCGCGCTGTTCGCGCTGACGTTGCTGCTGCCGCGAGGTCCAGGCGCGCTGTCCGCCCTCGAGCTGGCCGCGTCGCTGACCTGCGTCGTCACGCTCGCATTCCTGTACCCGGTCCTCACCGTGGTCTTGCGACCGCTCCCGCCGACGTACGACGATAACCACCTCGCTGCCGCCAGGGCTCGGTCGTCCCGATAACGACACCCATGCACGACGCACTTCCATACATTGTCGTGATGCAGCTGCTGCTGACCCTGGTGCTGGCGGTGCTGCTATTCGGCCTGGCCCGCCAGGTGGGGGTTCTGCACGAACGCGTCGCGCCGATGGGGGCCATGACGAGCGACCGTGGACCCGAGGTGGGCGAGATGGCGCCGACTCTCACCGCAGCCACGCTCGCCGGCGATCCCGTGGCTGTCGGCGGCGCCAGCAGTCGCGGGCGTAGTCGTCTGCTGCTGTTCGTTTCGCCGACCTGCCCTGTCTGCAAGAAATTGCTGCCAATCGCGTGCTCATTCGCGAACGCAGAGCGACTCGATGTCGTACTGGTCGGGGATGGCGACGTGGCCGAGCAGCGCTCGATGGTGCAGCAGCTCGCGCTCGACAGTTTTCCCTACATCAACTCGCCGCAGGTGGGCATGGCCTTTCATGTCGGCAAACTCCCGTATGCGATCCTGATCGACGCCGAAGGAGTCATCCGCGCCAAAGGGCTGGTGAACAATCGCGAGCATCTGGAGAGCCTGCTGATCGCGGAAGAGTCCGGTTTCGGAACGATCCAGGCATACCTGGCTGCCAAGAATCGCGCAACCCTAAGAGCGACGCCGCCGAGCGAACCCGCCCCGTCGAGTCCATCCACCGCCGTGCAAGCTCGCCACCCACACGAGATCAGCCACACATGAAGCCGATCTGCACCAGCCGCTTCGACCGGCTCATCGAAAACCTGAGTCGCACCGCCGCGCAAAGGCTGTCCCGCCGCAGCTTTCTGTCCCACTGTGGCACGTGGCTGGTGGCGGCCTCGGCGATTCCGCTGCTTCCGGTCTCAAGACAGGCACAAGCCTCGGACAATCCGCACAAGCCCAAAGCGGCGGGGAAATTCGCTTCGGAATTTGCGAACCATGCGCAAACGACCGATCCGACGAAGTGCAATTACTGGCGTTACTGCTCGAGTGACGGCTACATGTGCGCCTGCTGCGGCGGCGGCCCGAGCACGTGCCCGCCGGGCACCTCACCATCGCCGACCTCTTGGGTGGGTTCATGCATCAACCCGGATGATGGCAAGACGTACTTGATCGCCTATCGAGACTGCTGCGGTCAGGATTCCTGCGGCAGGTGCTCCTGCCTGGGCCAGGAAGGTGATATGCCCTCGTACCGGCCGCAGGTGAACAATGATATCGTCTGGTGCTTCGGTGCCTCGAGCATGGTGTACCACTGCTCCAGCGCCGGTCTGGTGGGCCTGGTCGAGTGACGCCCGCCATCGTGCCATCCGCATTACCCGGTGTGGTCGCCCCCCTGACCGCGCGCTATGGCGTCGCTATGCTGTTATGGGCTGCAGCATCGACCGCCCAGGCGCAAAATGCTCCGGCCACCAACGTTCCCGACGCCATCACTCGGAAAACGGGATTACACCTTGAGCCGATGCCGCGCGCAGCGCGGCTCTATGCCGAGAACTGCCAAGGATGTCACGGCCCCACGGGCGTATCGGTGACGGAGATTCCTACCTTGGCGGGCCGCATCGGCTATTTCGCGCGCACCCCGGAAGGGCGCAGGTACCTGGTGCAGGTGCCGAATGTGGCGCTGAACCCAAGCTCCGATCAGGATATCGCCGAATTGATGAACTGGCTGCTCAACACCTACAGTCGCGCCGAGTTGCCGAAGGATTTTCAGCCTTACTCCACCGAGGAGGTCGCGCTGCTGAGAAAGGCGCGGATCGATGTCGCCGCGGATCGCCGACGTATTGTCGAGCAGCTGCTGGTGTTGGAACAGATTCCGTCAGCAGACGTGCTGGCGACTCCGCACTCCTCACTCTACTGACGCCGCTACCTGGCACGCGTCATGGGCATGTCCTTGTTCCATACGGTTGCGATCGATTGCGCGGCAGCACTCGTATTGGGCAACTGCGCGTTGGCGCAGCCGCCGTCCGACGCGCTTGCGGCCGGCCGCGAGAAGTTCGTTCAATGCGCGGCTTGCCACGGATCCGACGGCCGCTCGACAGTGGTGGCGGAGTACCCAAAGATCGGCGGTCAGAGCGCTGCTTACGTCGTGAACGCGCTCAAGGCCTATCGTGATGGGCGGCGGCAGGGGACGTTTGCCGCGATGATGGCCGCGGTGGCCAAGCCGCTGTCGGATGCGGACATCGAGAATTTGGCCGCCTACGTCGAGTCGTTGTAATTGCCGCGGGAGCCGCCGCGGCCGCACATGATGAGCGCCACAGCGAAACCAACCGCGGGGAGTCGAACCCATGCCGAAGCTCATTCATGCGATGATTCGGGTCGTGGATCTGGAGCGCTCCGTCGCGTTCTACAAGCACGCGTTCGGCCTGGAGGAATCACATCGCCTGGAATTTTCCAGCTTCACGTTGCTGTACCTGCGCGAAGCCGAGAGCGGCTTTGAGATCGAGCTGACGTGGAATCGCGGTCAGACCGAGCCCTACACGCACGGATCGGGCTACGGCCACATTGCATTCTGTGTGGATAACCTCAAAGCACAGCACACGCTGTTGCGGCGTTTGGGATACGCGGTCGGCGACATCAAAGAGCTCGCAGCACCCACCGGAGCCGCGCGTTTTTTCTTCGCCACCGATCCCGACGGCTACAAGATCGAAGTGCTGGAACGAGCGGGCCACTACGTCTGATAGTCGGGTATCGGCGCGCTGATTACGCCCGGGCGGAATCGCATGATCGCCCATGAGGCGAGCACCCAGGAGAACGCAACGTAGGGCCAGAGATTGTTGGGAAATTCCGGTACCGGATAGAGGTTGCGGTAGAGGACCCAGAGCAGCAGGATCGGGCCCAACACGCAGGCCGCTGGCCACAGCGGCCGCTGTTCGCGTAAGGCCTCGACGACTTCGGCGCCGCCAACGCCGATATAAATCAGAATCAATGCGAGCACTCCGATCGTACTGGTATAACTATAGAAGTTGCCGGCGCCGATGGACGGTGCCCAGAGCAGGAACGGCACGATGATCAGGATCGCTGCCAGCGAGACGGCGGGTGCTGGCGTACCGTGCACCGGATGCACGTCGGCCAACGTGGACGAGAGCCCGGCTCGGCCTAACGCGAACAAAACCCGCGCCGCTGCCGCCAAGCCGCCCAGCACCCCGGAAAAACAACTGGTGGCCGCGGCCAGGTCTAGCGCGATGGCGACGTGAGGCGAGGCGTAGCGAAGGGCCAGATCATTGAGTGGTGCTTCGGATCGGGCCAGATCCTTGAGCCCCTCCGAGCCGAATCCAATCACTTCGCAATAAGCGACGAAGACAAAGAAGATGCCGGAGCCGAGCACGGTACCGAACAGTGCAATCGGAATGTTGCGCCGCGGATTGATCGTCTCCTCGCCCAAGGTGGCGGCGCCTTCGAATCCGGCAAAACACAGAATGCTGTACACCATGCCGAAGCCCAAACCGGCCCACCCCCCGAAATCCGCAGCAGGCCGCCAATGGCTCATCGCGCGTTCGGCCTCCGGGTGGACCTGGTGCAGGATGCTGATGCACAGAAGGACAATGCCGATCAGCGCTACGGCTTCAAGCCCGAGCATCAGCCGACCCGCGAGCCTCATATCGCGATAGGCCAGCCACCACGCCACCAGCATCGAGCCGCCACCGATCAGGATCCACAGCGGACCAATGTCGATGCCGATATCCTTGAGTGCCGCGCTGGTAAAACTGCCGACCAATGCGGCAAATCCGGTGGCAAAGCCAAAGTACGTCAGCAGCAGCGTCCATCCGGCGATGAACCCCATCCGGCTGCCGAACGTATGGGCGATGTAGGCATAGGCCGATCCGGCATGGGCAACGCGGTGGGTGAATGCCATAAAGGACAGCGCCACCAGCGCCATTGCGACGGTGCCGATCGCGAACGTAAGCGGGGCGGCGGGTCCCGCGGCCTGCACCACCAGCGTGATATTGAAAGCGGCTGTGACGGTCGGGGACACGACGGCAAGCGAAAGGCCGATGGCTTCCGGCAGATGCAAACGCGACACCAAAGTTGCCATGGATCTCCGATCGGCGATTGCGCGCGGGGTCGACTTCAGTATCTCACCACATCATGAAGGGAGCTACCTCCGCGTCGGACACGAGACCGTTGCTTACATCAGTCATGGCCTGGTCGATCATCGCAGCGCCGTCCTCGACCTCGGCCTCGCTCAATGTGAGCGGCGGCGTGAGTTCCAGCACATTGCCGCGCAGTCCAACATAAAAGAACACCGCGCCCAGCTGATAGGCGCGATAGATGATCTTCGCTGTCGTCGTGACGGGCACCGGCTCGCGCGATACCCGATCGCTCACCAGGTCTACGCCGAGCGCGAGGCCGCGCCCGCGCACGTTGCCGATCATCGCGTGCCGTGCACTCAAGGAGCGCAACGCGTTCGATAATAGTGCACCAATCCGGTTCGCCCGCTCGATCAGGCCCTCGTCGGCAATAGCCTGCAGCACGGCACGACCCGCGGCCGTGGCGACAGGGTTGCCCGCGGTGGTCTGCAATGCAAAGGCGGGCGCATGGTCCATGATGTGCTGCGGCCCAATCAGCGCCGAGAGCGGCAGACCGCCGCCGAGCGCCTTACCGAAAACGATCAGGTCGGGCTCCAGCCCTTCATGTTCGAAACAATGCATTTTACCGCTTCTGGCAAGCCCGACTTTGACTTCATCGACGATAATCTGAATACCATGACGTCGGCAGCGTTGCTGGATCGCCGCCAGAAAGCCGGGCGGTGGGACGATGAGGCCGCCATCGGCCATCAGCGGCTCGATGAAAATAGCCGCGACCTGATGTGGGGGACAGGTGGTGGCAAACTGATAGTCCAGCAGCGTGAGAACGTCATTGACGCTGAACGTGGGTCGGTAGGGGTCCGGATAGGGCAGCAGCAGCAAGCCGGCGCGCGGCAAGCTATGGGTCATTGCGGTGTGGCCGCTGACACTCATCGATCCCGATAGGCCGCCGTGATAGGACCCGATAAAGGAAATGAAGCGTGATCGGCCGGTCGCGGCTTGCACCACGCGCATGGCGCAATCATTGGCGTCCGAACCGGAATGACCAAACCATACTCGACGCTCGCCGTGCCCCGGGGTGAGCCGCAGCAGATCCTCCGCCAGCGCTACTGCAGTCTCATTGGGAAAGGCCAGCAGGCTCGCGCCCGCCATACGGGCGCACGCGCCAGCGACCGCTTGGGTGATTGCCGGATGGCTGTAGCCGAGGATCGCGGGGCCGAATGACGCCGATAGATCGAGCAGCTCTCGCCCCCCCTCCTCGATCAGGCGATTGCCGCGCCCACCCACCAGGCTCAGCGGCGAGAAACGCAGGCGCGCGATGTCGGCAATCACCCGTGCATCACGCTCTCGCAGCGTTGCGCCCCCCATGGCGTTCTGCTCGCTCACCTAACAACCCTCAGCGGAATTGTTCGTCAATCTGCAAATCCAGTGCGACCGCATGCCGGTTGGTCGCGTTCGCGAGACCGATGATCGCCACCAGTTCTGCATACTGATCCGGCGTCATGCCCTTTTGTCTGGCACCGGCGCCATGCGAGGCAATGCAATAGCGGCAGCCATTGGTCACGCTGACGGCTATGTAGATGAGTTCCTTCGTCAGCGGATCCAGCGCACCCGGACCCATGACTTCCTTGGCATTCGCCCACATCCGCCGCAAGGTCGGCGGATGGTGCGCCAATGCCTTCCAATAGTTGTTGACCCAATCCGTTTTGCGGGTGGCCATGATGTCGTCATAAACCGCACGCACGTCGGCAGAGGCATCGGCGTACTCGATCGGCGTAGCGACTGCGTTCACGGTCATCCTCCCGTTGGGAAAAATCGAACACTTGGGACACAGAACCAGCCCGCGGCGGCTCCCTGCCGTACTCTAGCGGGTCGTCGCCCGGCTCACCGGCCGGCTGTCAGGCGAGCGATCTCATCCAGCAGCTCCCGTGTCGTGCGCTGGCGGCAATAGCCGCAATTATTGCGCAGCGACCAATCATGCCGTTCAGCCGACAAGGTCAAGCAGGCATCGGTCGGCACCGTCACCAGATAACCGAGGTCGCAGGCATCGCGCACCGCCGAGTCGACGCATTGATCGGTCAGACATCCGGCGATGATCAGATACTTGGTACCGAGATTACGCAATACATAATCGATATTGGTCGAGATGAACACCGACGATGAAGTCTTTGGAAACACGATTTCATCGGCGGCAGGCGCCAATTCATCGACCATCTTCGCGTCCGGCGATCCTTTCGGGACGTTGAACCCGGTGATCTTGTAGTCGAGCGAGCGGTCGCGACCGTCGGCGGTCAGGCTCTCGATGAGGGTGTAGGTCACCTCGATGCCAGCGCGGCGGCAGGCCTGCTGCAGCAGCACCATATTGGGCAGGGCGCGGTCCTTCAGCGTGCGAAAGAAATAGCCATAGCGCTGCTCCTTCTCGGCCGCGCCGAGATGCGCATACTCGCCGCCATCCCAAGTGCAGTTGTAGTTCTGCACATCGACGAACAGGACGGCAGCGTGTGCCGGCTCGATTTCGATTTCACGGCTGAGCGGATCGGTCATGCGGATGCTTCCAGGAAGGCAGTCTCGGCATCCCGCAGCGCATTGGTGATGCGTCGCGCCCAATCCGCCTGTCCAGCGTCATCGTGCAACAGGTCCTGGCGTATTTCGATCTCGACATGCAGCAAACCGCGCGCCTCGGCATGGCGCGGAATGGTGTAGTCGGTCTCATCGCTGACAAAATAGGGCTCATTATCGCCGATGAGCAGATCGGCTTCACGACGCAGCATGTCCAGCACCAGACCGGCAAAACGGCGGTCGCGGTTATACAATATGGCGGCGTGCATCGCACGCCGGACGCCTCTGAAAATGTCGGTCATGCTGTGTTGAGACACCAGGATGGTGGGCTGGCCCGCCGCCAGCCTTTCATCGAGCAGCGCGCGCACATGATTGTGGTAGGGATCGAAAATCTCGCTGCGGCGAACGGCAATTTCCTCGTCGCTCAGGCCGACATTGCCGGGGATCTCGATCGATTCGCCGACCGTCGGGATCGATGTCGCCACCTTGGGGTCGCGATTGCAGTCGATCACGAGCCGCGAATAATTCTGCGCCACCAGCGGCGCATCGAGCGCGGCGGCGACCTGTCGGGCCACCGCCAGACTGCCGATGTCCCAGGCGATGTGCCGCTGCAACTCCGACGGTGATAGGCCGAGGTCGCCCAGGCGACGGGGGATACGCCGGCTGGCATGGTCGACGACGATGACGAAATTCGACCGTCCACGCCGTCCGAGCTCGATGAACGGCGGCGGTTCGTCGGCGGCGAGCAGCTTGTAGCCGGCGGCGCCGGGGCCGGCCGGGGAATGATCAATAGACTTCGGCATAGCGACGACACATTTCAGTATCATCCAGACCTTCCAGGCCCTGGATCTCCGCCCGTTTGAACAGCAGATAGGCCGACAGCAGATCGGCTCCGAACCATTCCGCGGCCGTCTCGCTGGCTTCCAGCAACGTCAGCGCCTCGCCTAGGCTGGAGGGCAGCGGTCGCGGGCTTGATAGCTCGAATTCCCGCTCGTGGCGAATGCCGTCGAGCCCCGCCTGAACCAGCAGGGCGAGCGCAAGATAGGGGCTGGCGGTCGCGTCGGCGACGCGGAATTCGACATTGAACTGCCGGGCGCGCTGCGCGGGATCGCTGCCGAACACCGGACAGAGGCGCAACGCCGCGCCGCGGTCCAGCGGGCCGACATCGGCTTGCACCGGGGCCCAGCGATTCGGACGCAAGCGGTAATAGGATGGTACCGATGGTGCGGTCACCGCACAGAGGGCAGGCAGATGATGCAGAATCCCGGCGATGAATTGCCGGCCCAGCCGCGACAATTGCCATGGGCGCTGTTCATCGTAGAGTACCGGTTGGCCGCCCCGATCCAGAAAGCTCCAGTGTATATGGGTGCCGTTGCTGGTGCCGTTCGGTTCGGGGACAGGAGTAAAGCTGACGCGGTGTCCCAACCGCACGGCGACCGCTTGTGCGAGCTCGCGGGTGATCACGGCGTCATCGGCGGCGCGCAGCCCGAGGGCCGGTGCCGCGGTGACTTCGAATTGCCGTGGCCCAAATTCGGACAGGAACGAATCCGGAATCACCCCGACCAGCCGCATCGCCGCCAGCAAGGCTTCACCGAACAATCCCTGGCGGCGATAGGCATCGAGCTCATAGGGTTGCGGCGGATGACCGCCAACGCCGCTATAGATGAATTCCTGCTCGAAGCTGGCGAGCAGCCGAAGGCCGGTTTCGCGTTCCAGCCGGTCGAGCGCGCGGCGCAAGACCTGGCGCGGACAGAATTCCCAGGGCGCGCCTTCCAGCGTTCTGATGTCGCCCAGAAAGAAATATTCCGCCGTGCTGCCCTCGAAGGGAACGAACACGCGCGTGGAAGGATCGGGAATGAGGAAGACCTCGCCTACGGTGCCAAACGTCGTCATCTGGATCGGGCCAAAAGCCGATATGAATATATTGGTCGGCGCCAGACCGACGCCGCGCTGCATTCTCGCAGGCAGATCCGCCGCTGGAAAACTCTTGCCGCGAAAATGCCCCGAAAGGTCGCTGGTTCCGACGAAGACAATCTGTTCGCGTTCCATCCGGGACCTCTTATGGGCTCGCGCGGCGGCGGCGGCTCAAAGCTCGTTGGGAGGCAGGTCGCGTGCCAGCGCGGGTCAGCCGGCGACGCGGGCCGGATCGGCCTATGGCTGCCGGCAAATTCAATCGCGCTACCAAGCCTCGCATCGCCAGGTTCTCCGCCCGCCCCGCGGTCCGCAGCAAGGGTAGCATTCCCGGTACTACAGCGAACAGAAAACGCCGCGAAAGAACTGGCTCTACGGACTAGTCCTGTTCCGGACCGGATTTTTCATTGCTGAATCGCTTAGCCTGAAATAGCCTTGGCTCATTGCGGGACCCAACGGAGGATTCGATGTCTGTGCGCAAGAACTTTGCCGCTGTCGCCGTCGGCATCATTTTGGCCGCCGCCAGCCTTCCGGCAAACTCCGCCGCACCGTCGGCGGCCAGTCTGGAGCAGGCCTTCGCAATTCTTAAAGGCGCCGAGTTCATCGACTTGACCCACGCCTTCGGACCCGAAACACCCCATTGGAAGGGCTTCGCGCCGGAGACCGTTACCACCCTGTTCACCATCGCCAACGACGGTTTCCACGCAGAACGTTTCTGCCATCCGGGCCAATGGGGCACCCATGTCGATCCACCGGCGCATTTTCACGATGGTCTAAAGACCGTCGATCAAATCGATCCCAAGGAGTTCCTGCTGCGGTTAGTCGTGCTCGATGTCCATGAAAAGGTCGCGAAGAACTCCGACTATGTGGTCACGCTGGACGATGTGAAGGGCTGGGAATCAAGGCATGGTGCCATTCCAGCGGGCGCCTTCGTGGCGCTGCGGACCGACTGGTCGAAGCGCTGGCCCAGCGACGCGGCCATGCAAAATGCGGACGACCAGGGGGTGGCGCATTACCCCGGTTGGAGCAAGTCAGTGCTGCAGTATCTCTACGAGCAGCGAAAAATTACCGCATCAGGCCACGAGACCACCGATACCGATCCCGGACTCGCCGTCACCAAGGACGACTACTCACTGGAGAGCTATATTCTGGGCACCAACCATTTCCAGATTGAGCTTCTGGCCAATCTGGACCAGGTGCCGGAGGCCGGCGCGCTGGTGCTGGTGACCTTCCCCAAGCCCGAGAACGGCAGCGGCTTCCCGGCGCGCGTGATCGCTGTGGTTCCGAAGCGCTGATCGTGCGCAAATCGATCAATTGAGGATCTGCCGCACGGCTTAGTTGCTGCTCTCGGAAGAAATTCCACCGCCCATGAGTGCAATCTCCATGTCCACGGAATGCACTCCGGGCACTGATTCCGCGTCGCTCTGAGCCAGTTGCCGCTCTTTGTCCTCGTAAACAAATCCCTTCAACTCGACCACGCCTCGATTGACATCGACATCGATGTGCCACGAATAGATGTCATGGTCGGCGCTCAGTGCGGACCGCACCCGCGCCGCGAGCTCGGCATCCGCCGCGCGCTCGGCAGAGGTTCTGTGCGGTGTCGTCGAGCATGCGGCCAATGCAAGTGCTGCCGCCAGTGCAACCACGGCCAGCAGCAGGCAGTTCCGGTATTCGATCAGCACCCCTCACCTCCGATGGCTCCTGGCTATAAATCGCCCGGGAGCCGATACTCGAAGCCGATCATTCGATCGGATTCCAGCACCCCCTTTCGAGCAAGGATGCCCCAAAAGCTGATGGCTTGGCAGGCTTTCAACAAGCGGCAGCGACTAGTGGTGGGGCGATTACTGGCATGCCGGAGAGCGCTCGGACCCGATTCTTGAGTGCCACAATCGGTGGCACGCGACCGCCCCCCGTTGCCCCTGCCAACGTGGCTGGGCCGCCGGAGCACCCAATCGGCTTGCCAGGCTCACCGCACTGCCGCAAACTCGGTTCCCATTCGCAGGCGAGCCACCCGGCGGCCCCGCAGAACATACATCGCTCACGTGCCGATCTCTCTCGGCGCACGGCGCAGCCGGCCGGGGCGCGCGCATTGGTTCTGGAAGAGCACCAGGACTGGCAGATGCTGGTGCGGCCGCATCATCTCCCGCTCGCCTGAGCGGCGGCCGACTCCAGCAGCCCTACCCAACTCGCCGCCAACGCAATACCCGCGTCATGCGTTCCCAGAATGTTCACAATCGTTATAGTCAAGGCCCTTTCCAGGTACCGCAAGACGCCTGACAATTGAGGTAATCCATGAAATTAGCCGTCATGGCGATCGCAGTTTGTGGGGCGGCACTGCTCCTCGCAACCGCAGCCGGCAGTCCCGGCCCAAGCGCGAACTCGCCCATCATGCCGATCGCGGCGCCTAAGGATCGCGCCTATCCCGGTGAGATTCACCTGACAGTCGATGCATCCGATATCGGCCGACGCATTATTCGCGTTCACGAGAGCGTGAGCGGCATCGGCGCCGAAACCGTCCTGCTCTACCCGAAGTGGTTGCCCGGCACTCACGCACCCGAGGGTCCGATCGATCGAATCGCCGGCCTTAAGATCTCGGCCAATGGCGCGCAGGTTTCGTGGACTCGCGATCCGGTCGATGTCTACGCGTTTCGCGTGCACGCCAGCCCCGGGATCAAGTCGATCGATATCGATTTCGAGTATCTGTCGCCGACCAGCCCTCAGGTCGGCGACCTGGAAATCAGCCGCGAACTGCTGATGCTCGAGTGGAATGAACTCGTGCTGTATCCGGCCGGCTATTTCGCACGGCAGATCCCGGTCGAGGCGAGCCTCGGGTTACCTGCCGACTGGCAGTTTGCCTCCGCGCTGGAGACCGCACTCGCGAGCGGCGCGCGTACGGAATTCAAGCGCGTCAGCCTCGAGACTCTCATTGATAGTCCCGTCTACGCGGGTCGGTATGCTGCGCGGTTCGACCTGGATCCGGGTAGCCCGGTGCCGGTACATCTCGACCTGTTTGCGGACCGGCCTGAGCTTCTTGCGGTGAAACCCGAGCAACTCGAGGCGCACCGGGCCCTGGTACAGCAGGCCTACAAGCTCTTCGGCTCGCATCACTACAGGCACTACGATTTTCTCTACTCATTAAGTGACCAGATCCAGCAGAGCGGGCTCGAACACCATCAGTAGAGCGAGAATGGCGCTGATCCGGAGTCGTTCACCGACTGGGACCAGACCGCGTATTTCAGGGACCTGCTGCCGCACGAATTCACTCATTCCTGGAATGGCAAGTTCCGCCGTCCGGCGGACCTCTGGACCCCGAATTACAATGTGCCGATGCAGAACAGCCTGCTCTGGGTCTACGAAGGGCAGACGCAGTACTGGGGCCAGGTGCTGGCCGCTCGCTCGGCGCTCCGCACCCGGCAGCAAGCATTCGATCAGCTGGCGCTCACGGCGGCCTACTATCAGCTAGAGGCGGGTCGACAGTGGCGCCCGCTACAGGACACGACCAACGACGAAATCATTAACCCACGCCGACCGCAGTCCTGGCGCGACTGGCAACGCTTCGAGGAGTACTACGACGAGGGGGCACTGATCTGGCTCGATGCCGACACATTGATACGCGAGCGGTCGCGGGGCAAACGCTCGCTGGACGATTTCGCCCGAGCTTTCTTCGACATCCAGGACGGCAGCCTCACCACCGTCACCTACACGTTTGACGACGTTGTGAAGACACTGAATGTCGTAGAGCCGTATGACTGGGCCGCCTTCTTGCACCAGCGACTCGATTCGGTTGGCAAGCCAGCGACGCTCGACGGATTGCGGCGCGGCGGCTACAAGCTGATATTTACCGATACGCCGAGCGACTACCTGAAGCTGAGCGACCAGCAGCGCAAGCGCCGTAACCTGCTGTTCTCGATCGGAATTGAAATAGACGACAAGGACAAGGAGGGCGCCGTCTCAGAAGTCATGTGGGGCAGCCCCGCCTACAAGGCGAAGCTCACGGAAGGCGCGCAGATTCTCGCAATCAACGGTGTGGCCTATAGCGCCGATGTGCTCGAGCACGCGATCCGGTCGGCCCATGACACGAACTCGGCCATCGAGTTGATCGTCAAGACGGGCGATCGGTTTATGCTCGCGAGCCTCGATTACCATGGCGGCCTGCGCTATCCGCACCTGGAGCGCGACCAATCCGAGCCGGCGCGGCTCGACGACATCGTGGCTGCACGTCCGTGACTGCCCCGTGACCCACCGGCCCGGGACGCCTACAATGACGACATGGCGCCGCCTTCATCGACGTAGAGGCGGATGTTTTGGACCAGGAGCCGCAACCGGTCCGCGCAGGGGCCAACCAAAATCTCGATTTCGCCCGGTTCAAACACGGGCTGCAGGTCCAAGCCTAAGAAGCGCAGCTCTGAGGCCGGCAAATACACAGTCACAGTGCCCTTTTCGCCGGGCCGCAATTCGATCTTACCAAAGCCCTTGAGTTCCAACAGCGGTCGCGCCACGCTCGCCAGCAGATCATGCGTGAAAAGAAAGACCGTCTCCTCCGCCGCCCTCGCACCGTCATTGGCAACGTCAACGCGAACCTCGATCGTGTCGCTCTCGGTCGCGTTGTGCGGCGACACTCGAAGATTGCAGAGGCTAAAGCGCCCGTAGGTGAGGCCATGGCCAAAGGGGAATAGCGGCTCATTCGGTAGATCGAGATATTTGCTCGTGAATAAATCCTTAGGGTCGGCGGGCCGTCCGCTCGGGCGTTGGCCGAAGAATATGGGAATCTGCCCCATGGCACGTGGCCAGGTTATCGGCGTGCGTCCGCTCGGGGACACGCGTCCCGTCACCACATCGGCGATGGCGTGGCCTGCCTCGCTACCCAGGAACCAGGCCGCGAGCACGGCGTCGGCTTGCTCGATGAGCCAAGGCACGATAAGTGGGCGGCCCGAGAAAAGCACGGCGATCACCGGCTTACCGAGCGACTTGGCACGATCGATGACGGTTTGCGCGAAAAAACGCTGCTGTCCGGGAAGGCCCAGATGTGCCCGGCTGGCGGCCTCTCCGCTCATGCTCGCTGCTTCGCCCAGACACAGAATGACCGCGTCCGCCGCGCCGCAAAGACCCAGGGCCTCCTGAATACCGGAGGTATTGTCTCCGCGGATAGCGACTCCCGATGCGTGGAGGATTTCGCTTTCGGGCAGCGCTGCGCGCAGGCCCGCGACCACGCTCACATAAGCCTCGGGCTCGCCGGCGAGCGACCACGGACCGCTCATTTCGGCGGCCGCATCGGCAAGCGGGCCGATGGCGGCGAGGCGGCGTACGGATGCTGTCAATGGCAGGGCAGCGTTCTCATTCTTGAGCATCACGATGGCGCGCGCGCCGACCGCGCGTGCCAACTGGCGGCGATGAGCGAGGACCGCGGCGCTCTCCGCCGTAGCGCCGCGGCGATACGGCTGGTCGAAAAGGCCCAACCGCTCCTTCAGAGTGAGCACGCGGCGCACCGCCTCGTCGATCTCAATCATGGTCACGAGCCCGCGCTGCAAGGCCACAGGCAGTCCGAGGCGATAAGCGCTGGCCATCATGTCGATATCCACGCCGGCCTTGAGCGCGAGCGTCGCCGCCTCGGTGAGGTCAGCGGCAACGCCGTGGCGCATGAGTTCGGCGATGGCGTTGTAGTCGCTGACGATGACGCCATTGAACCCGAGCCGTCCGCGCAGCCAGCCGCGCAGCAGACCGGCGTGGGCGGTCATCGGAATGCCGGCAAGGTCGGTAAAGGCCGGCATCACCGCCGCCGCGCCGGCGGCGATTGCTGCGGCAAAGGGCGGCAGATGCACTTCGTGCAAGCTGCGCTCAGAGATATCGACCGACGCGTAATCGCGTCCCGCGGTCACCGGCCCGTAGGCACAATAGTGCTTGGCCACCGCCGCCAGCGCGTCTTCGGCGGCAAGATCGGCACCCTGAATACCCCAGACCTTGGCCTTCGCGATCTGCGCACCGAGCCAGGGGTCCTCGCCCGGCCCCTCAGCGCTACGCCCCCAGCGCGGATCGCGGGATACGTCGAGCATCGGTGCAAAAGCCATGGCGAGGCCGTCGGCGGCGGCCTCCCTGGCCGACTCGCGGGCCGTGAGCGCCCAGGTGTCCCGATCGAACAGCGCCGCTTCGCCCAATGGCACCGGAAACAAGGTGCGATGACCATGGATGACATCGAAGGCTACGAGCAGCGGAATGCCCAGTCGCGATTTCTCGACCGCGAGCCGCTGCAGTTCATGCACGTGGTCGGCACCGAAGAGATTGAGCAGGCCGCCAATCGTGCCGTCCTTGATGCCTTCGGTCGAATCTCCGGCGATGACCGGCCCGGTCACCGCATATCCGGCCGCCGTCATGGTGAGCTGCCCGAGCTTCTCGGCCAGGGTCATGTCTCCGATGAGCGTCTCGATCCGATTCATGTGATGCACCTTCCGCTTCTCGACACAACATTAGAGCGCATGGGGGTTTTTCTATACCCTTCTCGGCTTGGCAATGGCAAGGTCGCGATACTCCGGATAACGTGAGCGATTATGGACGTCCAGCCGGTCGCCGCGACGAAACAGCCCGCCACCACCAACTGAGAAGCCTGCCCGTGGTCAAAGCCGACAGATCCTCAAGAGCCAAAGCCCGCGTCGCGACGAACGCGGCGGCGACCAGGGCGTCAAGTCCGGCCGCTCTGGCCAGACTGCCCGACGATGAGTTGCTGGAGGCCGTCCAGCGGCACACCTTCCGTTTCTTCTGGGATGGCGCGGATCCGACCACCGGTCTGGCACCCGATCGGCGCAAGACTCGCGACCGCAAGGTTGAGGACCCCGTAACGATGGGCGGTTCCGGCTTCGGCGTCATGGCGCTTATCGTCGCCATTGAGCGTGGCTGGGTCTCGCGCGAGGCCGCGCTGGAGCGCCTGAAGCGCATGCTCGACTTTCTCATCCATGCGCCCTGTTATCACGGCGCTTTCTCGCATTTCATGGATGCGCGCACAGGGGCCACCGTCCCCCTGAGCCGCAAGGATGATGGCGGCGATCTGGTGGAAACCTCTTATCTGTGCATGGGACTGTTATGCGCGCGGCAGTATTTTGATCGCAACACTAAGATCGAGAGGAAGCTTCGGGCGCGCATCACTGGTCTGTGGGAAGAGGTTGAGTGGAACTGGTATACGCAGAACGGGCGCAAAGTGCTCTACTGGCATTGGAGCCCCAACAACGGCTGGGCCATGGACCACGAAATTCGCGGATGGGATGAATGTCTCGTCACCTATGTGCTGGCGGCATCCGCGCCCCGCTATGGCATCGACCCGATCGTCTATCATCATGGCTATGCCGCGGGGCGCAATTATCTGAACGGCAAGTCCTACTATGGCATCGAGTTACCGCTGGGCATGCCGTATGGCGGCCCGCTGTTCTTTACTCACTACTCGTTCTGCGGCCTTGATCCGCACGGCCTCAAGGACCACTACGTCGACTATTGGGAGCAAAATGTCCGCCATGTGCGCATCAACCACGCGCACTGCGTGGCCAATCCGCATCGCTACAAAGGCTATAGCTCGGCCTGCTGGGGTCTCACGTCAAGTGACGACAAGGTGGGTTATCTGGCGCACGACCCCGACAATGACAACGGCACTATCTCGCCCACCGCGGCCGTAGGGAGCTTTCCCTATGCGCCGCGCGAGGCGATGCGAGCGCTGCGCCATTTCCTCCGCAGCCACGGCGGGAAAATTTGGGGCCGTTACGGCTTTACCGATGCGTTTTGCGAGACCAGGAATTGGTATGCCGATACGTTCCTGGCCATCGACCAGGGACCAATCATCCTCATGATCGAGAACTACCGCACCGGCCTGTTGTGGAAGCTGTTCATGAACGTGCCGGAGGTTCAAGCGGGACTGCGCCGGCTCGGGTTCACCAGCCCCTATCTCGGCAAACGGACCCGTCGCTGATGGAACCGCTCGACCGCTGGGTCGATCGGCAATACCGTCACGCCGCAAACGCCATGCTGTTGAGCGTGTCACCGCTCGGCATCATCAAGTGGCGGCCGGGATTCGGTCAGACCATCGTACCGAAGAAGGGTTCGATCGTCGCCTCCCCCGTCCTGGCCGCCTATGATCCAGAGCCCGACTATTTCTTTCATTGGTATCGGGATTCCGCTGTCGTCATCGACGCTTTGCGGCTGCTATTGGAAGATGACAGCGCTCGGCCGGGCGCACACGGCCAGTTCTCGGACTTCGTGCGCTTCAGCCTCTCGCTGCTGGATGTCGACGGACGCGCCCTGGTCGCAACGCCCGCCTGGCGTACCAAAGTCGCGCAGGACTTCACAAAATTCCTGCGTACGGATGCAGACCTCGCGTCCGTCCATGGCGAGGCCGTCGCCGCCGAAACGCGGGTCAACCCTGACGGCACGCTCGACATTTCGAGTTGGCCCCGCCCGCAGAATGATGGACCTGCATTACGGGCGCTCACCCTGCTGCGGTGGCAGCGTAGCACTCACTTCGATCCTGATCTGAGTGCAGCGGTATCGGCGCTGTTGACCGCCGATCTCGCCTTTACGCGAAAACGCTGGCGCGATCCCTGCTTCGACATCTGGGAGGAGGAAAAAGGTCTGCACTATTACACGCTGTGTGTTGCCGCCGCAGCACTCGAAGCAGGTGCTGGCTGGCTGGATGAGCATGGCAACGGTCAGGAAGCGCAAGCCGCCGGCACCGAAGCCGAGGCCATTCGTCGAAGGCTCGACGCCTATTGGGTCGCAGATCAGGGATATTACAAATCGCGCGTATTGGAATCGGGACAGCGCTCCGCCAAGGAGCTCGACATCGCCGTCATCCTCGCAACGCTGCACGGGTCAGGCAGCGGCAACACCCATTCCGTCCACGACGCGCGGATGCATGCCACTCTCGCGCGGCTGGAAGCCCTGTTCGATGCAGCCTATCCGATCAACCGTGACCGGCCGCCCACTCGGGCACCGGCCATGGGGCGTTATGCCGGCGATAGCTATTATTCGGGCGGCGCCTATTATTTCTCGACTCTGGCAGCCGCCGAGTTCTGTTTCCGTGCGGCCGTTGGCGCAGGCGGTGCGCAAGAGCTAGTCAAGCGCGGCGACGCTTTTCTGGAGACCGTACGCCGCTTTACGCCCCCGAGCGGCAACCTGTCGGAGCAGTTCGACCAGAGAACTGGCGCACAGACCTCCGCCAGGCATCTCGCCTGGAGCTATGCCGCATTCATCTCCTGCATCGTCGCGCGGCGCGCGGTCGTTTGAAGATAATCTCATGCCTGCTGGCTGTGGCATCCTGGCCAGGCACATGGAGGAAGGCGCCTGCTTGCCGCATTGGGAATGCCGGATTATGGTAGCGCTGATCGGTTCTGCCCAAGCAGGCATTAAAAGCGGAGGTCCCTCGCAATTTCGGATCAGCCAGGAAGGCGCTTGCCGCCGCCTAACGCGGCCATCGCCTTCCAAGCCCGACCCGCTTCGCGGCGAGCGTCAGCGCATTCGCAGGGCGAGTTGACTGGTAATGGCAAAACTGCGCCGTGTTCGAGGAGAGCCAAGCACGATAGCTGAGTCGGAAGAGATCGTCAGCGCCACCGCATCCGATGCTGAGGAGGCTGCCCATTCTGGCCTTGTGCCCCAGCTGGGCATGATGGTCCGGGCGCTCTCGGCCTCGCCGGTTGGCAAGACGATCATCGTGCTGATGGCGGAGATATTTCTGGTCGTCGTGGCTACGACTTACGGCCAGATCCGGCTCAATCGCTGGAGCAAGCCTTTCTATGATGCTTTGTCGCGCCGCGACTTCAGGGACTTCCTCTACCAGCTGGCCGTCTTCTTCTTGATCGCCGGAATCCTGCTGGTCCTCAATGTAGCGCAGAAATGGCTCGGCGAGACCCTGAAGGTCAGACTGCGCGAGGGCCTGGTAGGTGATCTGATCCACCATTGGATGTTACCGCGCCGCGCCTTCTGGCTCGCCAATGCGGGACCGATCGGCGCCAACCCGGATCAGCGCATGCACGAGGATGCGCGCCACCTCTGCGAGCTGTCGGCCGACCTCGGCATCGGTCTGCTCCAGGCCTCGATCCTGCTGGTAGCCTTCACGGGCGTGCTGTGGGTTCTATCGAGTAACTTTTCCTTCCATGTCGCCGGCCACATCTTTGCAATACCCGGCTTCATGGTGTGGGCCGCCATCATCTACGCGGCCGCCGGCTCGTTGCTGAGCTACTGGGTTGGCGCAGCGCTCGTCTACCGTAATGCCGAGCGCTATGCCCGCGAGGCCGATCTGCGCTTTGCGATGATCCGCGTCAACGAACACGTCGACGGCATTTCGCTGGCGGCCGGCGAAGCGGACGAAAGCCGGCGGGTCGAACTGCATCTTGCGGCGGTGCTCGCCGCGACGCGCCGGCTGGTCATGGGCCTCACCAATCTTACCTGGGTCACCTCGGGCTTCGGTTGGGTTACGCTGGTGGCGCCGATACTGGTCGCCGCACCGCTCTACTTCGCGGGCAAGCTGTCATTCGGCGGTCTCATGATGGCAGCCGCCGCCTTCACCCAGGCCCAGTCCGCGCTGCGGTGGTTTGTGGACAATTTCAGCGTCATCGCCGACTGGCGCGCGACCTTATTGCGCGTCGCCAGTTTCCGCCGCGCCCTGGTCACCGCTGACGTGGTACCTCACATTGAAAGCCGTATCGCCTACGCCGAAGGCGAGCCGGGCAGGATAATTATAGAGAACCTGGAAGTTGCCTCCTCGACCGCCTGCGACATGCTCAAGGAAAGGAGAGTCGAAGTGAAGGCCGGGGAGCGCGTCCTCATCGTCGGCGAACCCGGAACCAACAAGACGCAGCTGTTCCGCGCATTGACGGGCTTGTGGCCCTGGGGCGCCGGGCGTGTCGAACATCCGAAAGACGAAGCCATACTTTATATTCCTCGCGGCACGCCCTATCTGCCGCGCGCCACGCTGCGCGAGGTCTTGGCGTACCCGATGAAAGTCGAGCGTTTCGACCAGGATGCATTCGCGCATGCACTTTCGCGGCTTGGCCTGGAACGACTCGTGCCGGCACTCGACATGACTCAACGGTGGGACCGGGACCTGAGCGCCGACGAGCAACTCACGCTGGCATTCGTGCGCGCTGTGCTACAGGCGCCGCCCTGGATCCTCATCGACGACAGCTTACGCTCGCTCGACGGCGACACGCTGGAGCGCGTCATGGATGTCTTCGCCCACGAACTGGAACACACCGGTGTTATCCATATCGGCGGCGGCCAGGCGCACAACCCGCTATTTTCGCGCACGCTGCATCTCATCAAGGCTCCGCCGACGCACACGGTCGGGCGCGACGAGGCCGCCGCAGCGCCGCTGCCAATGACTGGCCATGGATCCGCATTTGGCCAATGAAGAAGAAGTCCATGCTCAAGGCCGATAGAGCCCCCAACACCAAGTCTTGCATCAGCCTGGCGAATTCGCTCTACCTCGCTCTGCTGCTGGCGCTGCTACCGTCCTTCGCACCCGCGCAAGAGCTCGAGTTACGCCTGCCCGCAGCCGCCACCGATTCATCGACTCCTGCAGTGCTGCGCGATCTGGCCGAGCGAGTCCTACCCGTTTATCAAGAGAGTGATCGTGAGCGCTATCTCGCGAATCTGTCGGCACTGCAGTCTGTCTCCGGCGGCTATGCAGCCGCCTACGCGACGCGGCAAGAGCTGCGCCAATGGCGGCATAGTGCGCACGGCGCGTGGCCGATCGACCGATCGGTAGTCTACGACATCTACGTGCACGCCCGGGAAATCGAGGCGGCAGATCGAGTTCAATTCGCGCCGGCGCTCGCGCAGTCTTTCCAGGAAGTGGTGCCTCGCCTGAACGACCCGGAAGCCTACGCGATCAGCTGGAGCTTTGAGGCGCCGCCGCCTGTCGCACTGGAGGCGCTGCAATGGCAGTTCGATCGGCTGCGACCAAAAGGCGCCGTGACGCTGGCAGAAGCCGTGGACCTCATCTGGGCCTATTTTTCGTTCAACGCCTATCAGAGCTTTCGTCCACTGGTCGATTCCCTGGTCGCCGCGGACTACCGTCGGCGTTACACGACGGAAAAGGATGTGCTCATCAGAACGCCCGACGGAGCGAGCATCTCCGCAATGGTGGTTCGGCCAAGAAATGACGCCAAGGTGCTACCGACGCTGCTTGAATTCACGATCTACGCCTATCCGCAAAACAATGCCATGGAGTGCGCCGCCCACGGCTACGTCGGTGTCGTCGCTTATGCCCGCGGCAAATCGAAGAGCGCCGATAAAGCCGTGCCCTTTGAGCACGACGGCGATGATGCACGCTCCGTGATCGAATGGATTGCCAAGCAACCGTGGAGTGATGGCCGCGTGGGCATGTATGGCGAAGACTACAGCGGCTTTTCCCAATGGGCCGCCGCCAAGCGCTTGCCACCCGCACTCAAGGCGATCGCCACTTCGGCGAGCACCGCGCCGGGAATCGATCTTCCCAAGGAGGGCAACATCTTTCTCAACTCCGCGTACCGCTGGGTCCGATTCGTCACCGACACCAAAGCTCTGGACGAGGAGATCTATAGAGAGGACGCGCACTGGCGATGGCTCGATCAGACGTGGTATACGAGCGGAAAGCCGTATTGGGATCTCGTCCATATCTATGGAAAGCCCAACGCGAACTTTCGGCGTTGGCTTGGTCACCCGAGCTACGATGGCTATTGGCAAAAGATGATCCCTTACCGGGAAGACTTCGCCCAGATCAACATACCGGTCTTGACGACAACAGGCTATTACGACAGCAACGAGGAAGGCGCGCTGTATTACCTCACTGAGCACTACCGATATAATCCGAAAGCCGATCAGACGCTTTTGATAGGGCCCTATGATGACGTTGCGATTCAACGTGGACCCCTGTCCGTGCTTCAGGGCTATCAAGTCGATTCCGCCGCTCTCATCGACATTCACGAACTGCGTTATCAGTGGTTCGACTACATCCTCAAGGGCGGCGCAAAACCGACCGTCCTCCAAGACCGCATCAACTACGAGGTGATGGGAGCCAACACCTGGGAGCACGCGCCATCGCTCGCAGCCATGGCCAATGGATCGCTGAGGTTTTATCTGGAACCCACCCCCTCGAGCGAGGCTAACCGGCTGGCCGGGAAAATAAGTTCGAACACCGCCTTCCTTCGGCAGACAGTTAACCTGGCGGATCGCAGTGACGCGGCCTGGATGCCTGCGTCCGACCTTATCAGCAAGAGTCTTCCGATACACAATGGCATGACATTCGTCAGCGACCCGCTACCTCAGGCTATAGAGGTCAATGGCCTGTTCTCGGGTTTGCTCGATTTCACCGCGAATAAAATGGACATGGATATCACCATCGCGCTGTACGAGCGGTTGGCCAGCGGTGAATACCTTCGACTGTTCGATCCACCGTACACATTTCGCGCAAGTTATGCCCAGGATCGCAGTCATCGCCATCTCTTGAAGGCAGGCGAGCGCCAGCAATTGAGCTTCAGAAGTGAGCGCCTGACGAGTCGCAGGTTTCAGGCCGGGAGCCGGCTGGTCATGATACTCGGCATCAACAAGCGGCCGGATGAGCAGATCAACTATGGCACCGGGCAAGACGTGAGCGACGAATCCATTGCCGACGCCAACATTCCATTGAAGATCCGGTGGTATGGCAGCAGCTACATCGACATCCCGGTCAGGCAATAGCGGCCCCGGCTCCTAGTTGCAGGGCTCGATCGGCTTGAGTTCGCCCCGGCGGTCGAGCATATCGGACGCATCGTCCCGTCCGGTGCCGATCAGATTCTCGCCCGATCCCATGCCCGTCGCCACGGTCCGCTTATTTAGCGGCGGCTCGTCGCCTTCCAGCCGGGACTGGACATATTCGGCGCCCATCAGAGACAGGCTGTCGTTCATCGCCGCCGGGCCCGTGGGACTGGTGTGGCCGGTAACCTGAAGGCAGGCCTGATTCGATGCCGCCTGCGAGGCGATCTGCTGCAGCCACATGCCATAGCTGCCGCTGGATCTGCTGTCGGTGACGAACCTGACCGAGCCGGGCCGGAATAGGAACTTAACGGCGAGTCGTTTCCTGCGCAGCCCGAAGTCCACCAGATCGCGGAACGCCGCTGACGCCTGATCGACGCGTCCAAGCTTGGTCAGAGACAGGTAGAAACCGTTATAGACGCGCAGCTGGTCGCCGGCGGGTGTCTTGCGTGCGGTCGAGAGAGATCCGGCGCCTCGGCATACCGCCCCTCGCCGTAGGCATCGTCCGCCTCGCTTACCAGAGCGGCCGCGAGCAGCCCGTCAAAATATTCCGGCTTGATCAGATCGCCCACCTTGCTCGCCTGGCAAGTGGCGATATAGGCCTGGACGCTTGGATCGTCGGTCCAGACGGGGCTGTCGCCGAATGCAGCGGTCGGGGTCGCATCGGCATCCTCGATGCGCACCCGCACAACCGACTTGGCGACGATCTTCCCGGTCTTGAGGTCAAGCATGAGGAGGCAGAACCGGTAGGCCTCGCGCTCACCGGTGGTCTTCATCTGCGCATTCACCGGGGTGACAGTGCCGACGACGACGCGCGGCCGCTGCTTCAGACTCTCCGGGGTGATGCGCTGCACCGTATACTTCGGAAAGTCCTAACAGGGCCGTGGTCAGTTGTGGCAGGACCTCGCGTCACTCAGCAGCTAAGTGTATAGGTGAGCGCACGTGGCGATCTGCCGGGCCACCTAGCCGATGTCGATCGTCAGGATGTTGCGCCCGACAGCCAATCGCTCCAGCACCGTTGCCATTGCAACGAGGGCGGCTCCGCGACGATGCGGGTTCGGGCAACAGGTGAACGCCAGAGGCTCTTCGTTTAGCACGATTTCGTTGACACCGCAGCCGGCACCCCCGATTCGGTAACGCACGTCGATCGGACGTCCCAGTAGCGTCGTCTCCGCGCGCAGGCCGTCGAGTGCCCTCGGTATCACGGGGTCTACGCGCAGCACGTCCGACTCGCAGCTCAGGCCGAGAAAGCACCGAACGATCAGACCCAGTGCTATGCCTGCGCCGCTCGAGTACACCCGCCAGCCGCCATCGAGTGCAACTGAGCCGCGCGCGACTCGCTCGTATTCCGCGCTCGCCTGATAGCGATCTTCGAAAGCGGCATCGGAGCTGGAGTAATAACAGTTCGCCTGACGCAACGTCGCGCACGGCACGATCGAGCGGATGCCGATCGGATTCGCCTGGCAAAGCGCATGGAAGAAGCGGTCCGCCTCTCCAACATGCGCCAACGCCTGCGCATAGCGCAAATGAGCGTGCGTGTACATCAGGCCGATCTCGCGACCGAAGAACGTTGCGCTCTCGGCCCGCTGGAAGATGCGTTGCGGGCCGCCGTGATAAGGTATCGGACGGTCGAACAGGCGGACGCCATCCGGAGCACTCAAGTGGGCGTCGATCAATCGCAGATGGTCGCGCGTCTGTGCCGGCGTCAGCATATCCTCAAGAATCGCATGGATGATCGCCAGTGCGCTGTAGCGTACGCCAGTCGTTTTATCGCTCGGGTGCAGCAGGTAGCCCACGCCACCGCCGTCTTCGAATACGGCGTAGCCGGCCAGCACGCCATCCACGAGAAGCAGACGCTGGAAATCTCGCTGCACGGTCTCAGCCCAACTCTCAAAGCGGAGAGCATCATGCGCGCGCCCGATCGCGCGCAGCGCGCGCGCCAATGTCTTCAGCGCCTGGAAATGCAGCGTTACAGTCCAGGCGCTGCACATGTGATCGCGCATGGCGGGATCGGCTGGCTGCAGGGAGTCGTTCCAGTCACCGTGGCCATACGCGGCCAAAGCGGTGCCCGCGATGACGCGGCTTTCTATCAGCGCAAGAGCCCGCTGCGCGTGTTGCCATATAGTTGCTGATTCGCCCTCCTCCGAGCCGCGGGGATCGAAAAACCGTACGTGTTCCTCGAGCACACCGGCGTCGCCTGAGACGATAAGATACTGGCCGAGGACCACGAGCGGCCAGAGGAGAATATCGCCGTGCGAATCGCCCGCACGGATGTCGCGCTCGCGTTCGAAGAACGTAAACCACTGCGGCCAATCGCCGTCAGCGTTCTGCGCAGCCATCACACGCATCAGCAGGTTGCGTATCGGCACCACGCGGCCGAGCGCAAGCAGCATCTCGACCGGTCCCTGGCACACGTCGCGCGTGCCCCAGCCGCCGCCGGAGTATTGCTCCAGACCTCGCGGCGATAGGTAGTGAACCAGCGCATTGTGTGTGTACCACGGCACGATATCGGCTATCCGCGCAATCTGCTCGGAGAGTGGGTTCGCAGCCGCTGAAATCATTTTCAGACCCGGTATGAGGCTCTCGCCCGATTGGACGCGCAGCGGGGTCTGCGTCCCCTCAGGGATCAGGTGTCCTCGAATACGCAGGCCGACCAAGCGGGCAGGTGCGGTAACGATGCATATATATGGCTGCTGGCGCGAACGCCCATCGATGAATAACAGCTCGTCGCCGCCGACATGTTGAAATCCCGTGCCGGCATTCGGAGTGACATGAAAACTCCCGTTCTGGAACCGGCGCGCAAGCTCCGTTCCGGGCGCAGGTGCAACGATGATGTCATCGCCATGCCGCCACCAATGTGCCGCGCCCGCGGTGCTGCCGTCATCGCCATCAAGTGCGACGTGATGAGAGATGAGGAATCTCACCGGTTCCCCCGAGCTGACTTCAATCGACAGTGTCAGCTCGTGCGGTTCGCTTCGTGCTTCGGCCCGCACTTCGATCACACCCTCTTCGTGCCGATAGATCCAGCGGCAGGCGTCCGGCGACATTTCGAACGCGGAAGGCACATGCAACAGTCGCCAGCTGCCTCCGAGCTCCATGAACACACGTTGTCCGTGCGAACGAAACAAACCGAGATAACTGTGCACGGTGGAGATGAAGCGATTGATGCCCACGTGTCCCTGCGTGAGCATCGAGTGAAAGACACCGCTCATCCAGACGGTCGAGGTCAACGCAGTCTCATCCGGCGTCGTGTGATGACCCGTGCGCAGCAAATGCCCGTGCGGACGTTGCACGCGCAGTTCCTTCGCGCGCAGGACGACATGACGATCGCCACCGTAAAAGAAGGACAATCGCTCACCGCGCTCATCGAACTCCTCATGCCGCCAATGCGACCCGAACAGCGCGCGCATTGCGTCGCCACCGAGATCGAGGCCGTTAAGCAGCGGCGCAGAGCTGAATAGCGTTGCGGTGCCGGACGATTCGGCAGATCTCGAGTCGATCGTCACGGGCGCCGCCTCTGGCAGCGCCAGTAGCTCGCTCACGCCGTGGAGGTCCGACGTCGATGTGGCATCGGGGTGATCTGCAAGGTAGGAACCGAAAAAGCCAGCCGCGACGCTCTCATTCGGATCCAGCCGAATCGGGGCGTCTCGAATAACCACCATGGAGTGTTCATGCTGTAAACGTCGCCCAGGAGGATCGGTGGCGAGTCCGACCGGCGTATCGCCGCGTCGGCTTGCGAGCCCATGAAACTGCATGCTGTCGGTGGCGAATGAAGTACCTGCACGCAGCGAGCCGATCAGACACCATGGATTGCGATGGTCGACCGCAAGATTCTGCCGTGAGGCAATCGTGTATCCGTGCGCCGCCAGCCACAGCGGCATGTGATCGATGTATTGACTCACGTAGTACTCGTTGAGGCGCACCGCGCCGTACGGTGCAAGAGCCAGATCCTGCGCGTACGTCAGATCCACATGTTGCGATCGCGAATTCGTGTTCTCAAGGCGAACGTGCCAGAACCATGCAGGCGCGCTCTGCGCGAGAAGCAGGGCTATCGAGTAGTGGATGCCGCGCCACGCACCCACACCCACGAGCATGCCGCTGCCCGGATCAGCACGAAAGCGACTGCGACTCTGTGGCCCCAGAAGGGGTGCCCATTCGACCGTGTCTGTATGACATCGCAGATACAGATTCGTGGGGCCGCCCTCGATCTCATTGCCGACAAAAAGCGTGAGCGAAATCGGATCGCAATCGAAACGACGCAGTGAGCCATTCGCGTTGATTTCGACACGCATCCCTGAGCGGCTCGTCAGGCATATCGCGGCCGGATCAGTGAGTGCTTCAGGCATGTCGCGGAATTCCTCGAGCCGACGGAGCGGCGGTTCCACTCGATAACGCGTCGGACCGCATCGAGTTCATCGATCGTATCGGCCGCTGGAGGTAAACGCCAGGGATACGGCGTTTCCGTCGATTCCCATGCCGCGGAAGATATTGACCCGTCTCCATTAAAGTGGCACATATATCTGGTTAAATGGATCGGCCAAGCAAGGACATCAACCATCGCATCGCGGCATAAGCGCGCGGCCCGCGCGCGGCCCTGCGACTTTCATTAGGCGCGTTGGCATCCAGGAGCGGGCTGAGCCGCTTAATGATCTCGCTCATCGAGCGCGGCGAGGCCAGCCCTACGGCAGTCCTGCTGGAGCGCCTGGCCTGGGGCCTGGGGGTTCCGCTCGCGCGGATGTTCGACGCGCCCGCCGATGAAAGCGCCGCGCCCCAGGCCATTGTGCGGCATGCCGGACAGCCGCAATGGCGTGACTCCGCCTCGGGCTATCTGCGCCGTAACGTGTCACCACTGCACAGGCCCTCGCCGATTCAGATCGTGGACGTGGACTTTCCGGCTGGCCCCGCGTGTCCTACGAGACCGGCTCGCGCGATCTCCCCGTGCATCAACAGGTGTCGGTCCTGTCCGGACGGATCCAGGTGACGCTTGGCAATGAGCGGTATCGCCTGGAGACAGGCGATTGCCTGGCCATGCTGCTGGACCGACCCTTCGTGTATGCCAATCGCACCCTCCATCCGGCGCGTTACGTCGTAGTGATCAGTGCTAAAACCGCCTTTTCGAGACGAGCGATATGAATCTTGCCCACATTCGAATTCGCGCTACGGCTCATGAGCCCCAGCTCGCCGCGGCGCTGGCTGACGTTCTCATCGACTGCGTCGAGGGCGGCGCGCGAAGCCGGCAGGACCCTGTTGGTGCTGGACACTGTCACCGGCGGCGACGACGAGCGTCGGTACACCCGCCTGCGCTGGCACCGGCTGCGTGTGATTCCCCGGCTACGCGTTGTGGCCGAACGGCGGCTTGTGCGACACCACCTATTTCTCCAAGACAGTGATCTAAGCCCGCGCGGAATTCATTGGCGCGCATTGCCTCGTCCTTGAAACTGGCGGGCATAGTCTATGGCTCGATTGGCCCCGCCTGCCCGGAAGCGGCGCAGGTTCAGTCGCGAAAGTTCTCGAACTGCAGCGGCAGATCTATGTCGCACTGACGCAGCAGCGCGATGGCGGACTGCAGATCATCGCGCTTCTTGCCCGTGACGCGCAGCTTGTCGCCATTGATCTGCGCCTCGACCTTGAGCTTGGCCTCTTTGAGGCTGGCCACGAGTCTCTTGGCCACGGCCTGTTCGATGCCCTGCCTTATTGTGATCTTGCGCCGCGCCTCGGTCAGGTTTACCTCGACCTCGCCAAGCTCGATGCTGCGCGGGTCGATGCCGCGCGCTGCCAGGCGCAACCTAAGGATGTCGAGCAACTGATTGAGCTGATATTCGCTCTGCGCAAACTGCGTGATCACAAATCCCTGAGGCTCAAAGCGCGCGTTGGTGCCGCGCAAGTCGTAGCGCTTTGCCACCTCGCGATTGGCCTGGTCCACTGCATTGGAAAGCTCATGGGTATCGACCTTGGAAACGGCGTCGAAATACGGCATATATGCTGAAAGCACCCTCAGCGGCAAAAAGCACTTTGTAACATGATAAGACGATCTGAGTTGGCTTATGTGCGCCGCCAATTGAGGGTCGCGGGCACTTCTGACCATGAGCCAGGCAGTATAGTCTCCACGGACTCATATCGCAGATAGATTGGAATATATATTAGCAAGATTCCAAAAACTACATCAGGCACGGAGACATCATCATCTATTTTCATCGAAGTGCGAGTATTGCTCCGGGAAAAGGCATCGCGGCCGTGTCGATCGCAGCGACTGGACGCGCATCTGCGTACTCGTCCTTGCAGTCGTCGTATCCGCAATGCAGATCGGGAAGGTTCCTCCCGCGCTATCGTTGCTGCGAGAGGACCTCAGCGTGCGCTTGGTTGCCTCGGCCTGGATCCTGTCGATGTTCAGCGCTCTCGGAGCATTGTTCGGGAGCGTGGCCGGCGCATTCGCGTACCGATACGGATCGCGCCGGGTGAGGGTTGCGAGTCTGCTGATTGCCGCGGCGGTCGAACGTGATCGGCGGTTCGTACCGTCGCTGTGGGGCGCCTACATGCCGGTCGCCATCGCGCTCGCGCTGGCCGGCTCCCCGCCAATTCTCGCCGCTCTCGGCTGACGGCCGTTGTGGGAACTCAATGCAGCGCTGTTGGCCGGGCTGGCTCTCGCCGTTGCATGGTCAAATTCGCTCGCGCACGCGGTTAGCGCGCGGCACTCGACGCAATTCGGCGCCATATTGCGAGCCTCACTTCTCCGGCCAGGAACCCTGTTGCTCGCGGCGGTCGCGGCCGCGGTTGGCGGCTGGCATGCATCGGCGTTGGTCCTCCTGCCTTTCGCAACCGTCGGGTTGAGCGCATCAAGCTGCCAGCGGACGAGCCCGGGCGCTTCTTGTAGGCCGAATATTCGCTTGGATTGGCGCCCCTGCTTCCAAGCGGCAGCAGTGCGGATTTCATGGCAGCGGGGGAACGATACCGATGTCAGCGCCGAGGTGCCGATCTGGCACAATGGTGAGGCGCTCGCGTCCGTGACCTCCGAGGTATGATCCCAGCGTGCTGCGAGCGATACCATCGGGCCGGCTTGGCTTATCTACCGTCGCAGCGATCGGGCGTCGAGGGCTGATACAACATTTTTATTATTGGAGCACGTTATGGCGAACAGTGCCAGGAAAAATACCGCGCGTTCGCGCCAACCATCGAGCCGCGACCTGTTAGCCCGCCTGGCACATGGAGCAGTAATCTGCGCTGAAGGGTATGTCTTTGAACTGGAGCGCCGCGGCTATCTGCAGGCCGGCGCCTTTGTGCCGGTCGTGCTCACCGAGCATCCGGATGTGGTCGAGCAGTTGCACATGGACTTTGTGCACGCGGGCTCAGACGTCACGCAGGCACTGACCTACTACGTGCATCGTGAGAAATTGCGGGTCATCGGCCGGGGAAAGGACCTGTTGCCGATGAACCGCAAGGCGCTTGCCATCGCCAAGAAGGTCGCCCGCAAGACCGGCACGCTATTTGCCGGCGACATCTGCAATACCAATATTTATGACCCGACGGATCGCAAGGCGCTCAAGGAAGTGGCGAGGATATTCGAGGAACAGGTCGGCTGGGCTGCGGATGCGGGTGTGGATTATATCGTTGCGGAAACTTACTCCTGGGGCGGCGAGGCGTTGATGGCCCTGGAGGCGATCAAGAAATACTCCAAGGTCCCCGCCGTCGTCACGGTCGCCCAACATCGAGAGATATCGACGCGAGAGGGCTGGAGCGTTGCCGAGACCTGTCAGCGGCTGGAAGCGGCCGGCGCCGACGTCGTCGGCCTGAATTGTCATCGCGGACCTACGACGATCATGCCGGCGCTCAAGGAGATCCGCGCGGCGGTCAAGTGTAATGTGGCCGCCCTCCCCGTGCCTTATCGGACCACGCCTGAGCAGCCTTCCTTCATGTCACTGACCGATCCGTGCCGCGCGAATGCGCGAGCTTTCCCCGTCGGCTTGGATCCCTTTGTTTGCACGCGCGGGGAAATATACGAGTTCGGCAAGGCTGCGTATGCGCTTGGTGTGCGCTACCTGGGCATCTGCTGCGGGGCCGGTCCGCACCATATCCGCGCGCTGGCCGAAGCACTTGGCCGCCACCCGGAGGCGAGCAAGTACTCGGCGGATATGTCCAAGCACGCATTCTTCGGGACCGACAAGCGGATCAAGCGCGTGCAGCGCGTGTATCGCGCCAAACTGTGAAGCAATTTCGCTTCCGCCAAGAACGCGTCTTCGCGATTTTCTTATGGACCGCAGGTCGCTCCCGGTATGTCGCTATAATGCGGGCACCCTGGCATGCTCAAGGGAGGCTAGGACCGAACGCTGCTATGATCTGCCCTGATGCGGGCTCCCCGCGATTTCTTGGATTAGAAGTCGGCGATGAACAGATTGCTCTGGGGACTTGCCTGGGCGTGTCTTGTGGCAAGCTACTGCGGGTCCGCTGAACGGCCAAATTCCTCAGCTGCATCGGTTACGCATTTGGTATCTGGCATTGACACTCAGTACATCGACGACAGCGTCCGCGCCCAGGACGACTTCTACCGGCACGTCAACGGCAAGTGGCTCGCGAGTACCGAGATTCCGGCCGATAAAGGCAGGTATGGCGCGTTCGACAAACTGGCCGACGACGCGGACGATCAGCTGCGCGGCATCGTCGAGGAACTGCTGATATCCGTCGACGCCACCGACCCCGATCAGCAGAAGATCGCCGATCTGTATGCAAGCTTCATGGACGAGGCGGCGCTGGAACAGTTGGGCTTGAAGCCACTCGATGCTGAGTTCGCGAAGATCGACGCGCTGAGGGACAAGGCCGAGATTCCCTCGCTGATTGCGCACTTCAACCGGATTGGCATTGCTGCGCCCTATACGCCGCGGGTACATCAGGATGCGAGGGACTCGACTAAGTACGTCTTCGATCTCGGTCAGGACGGCCTGGGGATGCCCGACCGCGACTACTACCTGCAAAACGACGCGAAGCTCAAGCAGGTTCGCGCCCAGTACGAAAAGCATGTCGAGAAGATGCTGGCCTTGGCGGGCAGCAAGAGCGCTGCGAACGATGCCATGGACATTCTCGCTCTGGAAACGGCCCTGGCCACGGTGCAGTGGACGAAAGTCGAGAACCGCGATCCTATAAAAACCTACAACAAGGTCGAACTCGCCAAACTCGTTGGCTTAGCCCCCGGCTATAACTGGAAGGCATATCTCGCGGACGCCGGCGTCACCGGCAAGACGGATTACCTCGTCATCCGCCAGCCCAGCTACATCACCGGATTCAATGAGATCCTGCGCCAGACGTCGCTGCCGGTATGGAGGGCCTATTTCCGCTGGCGCGTGCTCAGCGGCGTCGCTCCATATTTGAGCAAGAATTTCGTTGACGAGCACTTCGCCTTCTACGGCAGTGCGCTGCGGGGCATCGAGCAGAACGAGCCGCGCTGGAAGCGGGGTATCGGCGTAGTGCGGAGATCGATCGGCGAGGGTCTGGGCAGGATTTACGTCGCGAAATACTTCCCCTCTGAATCCAAGGCGCGCATGGACCAGCTGGTGAAGAATCTGCTCGCTGCGTACCGGGCCGACATCAATACGCTCGATTGGATGGGCCCGCAGACCAAACAGAAAGCGCAGGACAAGCTCGCCAGATTCACCACCAAGATCGGTTACCCGGTGAAGTGGCGCGATTACAGCGCGCTGCGAATCGTCAAGGGCGACCTCCTCGGAGACGTGATCCGTGCCAATGAGTTCGAGTACCACCGCAATCTCAATAAGCTCGGCCAGCCGATCGACCGCACCGAGTGGCATATGACGCCGCAGACGGTCAACGCCTACTACGACCCCGAGTGCAACGAGATTGTTTTCCCCGCCGCCATCCTGCAGCCTCCGTTCTTCAATCCCCAGGCCGATGATGCGGCGAACTACGGCGGTATCGGCGCCGTGATCGGCCACGAGATCAGCCACGGTTTCGACGACCAGGGTAGTCAGTACGACGGCGACGGCAACCTGCTCAGCTCGCCGGGCTGGTTCACGCAGGCGGACCTCGACCAGTTCAAAGCCAGGACTCACGCACTGGTGGAGCAATATTCCGCCTACGCACCGGTGCCGGGGTACCCCATCAACGGCGAGTTGACGCTGGGCGAGAACATCGCCGACAACTCAGGCCTGGCGATTGCCTACAAAGCCTACCGGCTGTCGCTGGGTGGCCGGGAGGCGCCCGTGATCGAGGGTCTGACCGGCGCCCAACGCTTCTTTATGGGCTGGGCGCAGGTGTGGCGCGCCAAGACGCGTGATAACGAAGCCATCAGCCGGATCAAGTCCGATCCGCATTCTCCAGCGCAAATCCGCGGCACGGTGCCGGAAATGAATCAAACTCCATTCTATGAGTCATTCGGGATTAAGGCCGGTGACAAGATGTACCTGCCACCAGAGCAGCGCGTCATCCTCTGGTAAGCGGTCATGGTTCGAGATCTGTCGACGATCGGCCAGCGGGTTAATTTTCGGCGCATTTGTCGGGGCGCGAAGCCGACGCTCGTGACCGGCCGGAATTTGCGGCGGTTCAACCCCAGCGGCCGGCCATCGCCGGCGGCTCGGCCGAATTCGGCCAATACACGGGCAGGCATCCGACAACCCTTGACAATCCGAGACACTCGGACGCCGCGCGATTGTCGCGGCGCTCGCATTGTCGCCCCGAGAGCATTGGAGAGTGGTATATGAAGAAGCTCAAACACGAAGCCGAATTGTTCAAAGCGGCCTTGCTCGCCGGCGTTCAATATGCGGAAGGCCGCAAGGCGGTCGAGTTCGAGTTGACCGACTCGGCGAGCGACAAGGCGCTATACGTCTATCGCTTGCTCGTGCACGACAAGGTCATTTCGCCAATGCCGGAAGACCAGGTCGGCGAAAAGACGATTCGGCATCGGCTCGCGACCTGGTATGCGCATCAATTGCCTGAGGGACATCCGCTGCTGGAATAGACATTGCGCGGCGTCACGAAGCCGTTTCGCGTTCACTGGCCTGCCTGGGAGCAATGTTGGTTACCACTTAAACGAATGGGGGACGTTCACGGGCGGCGGCAACGGGCCAACAGCGACGGTTCAACCCGGGCGGCCAGCCATCGCCGGCGGCTCGGCCGAGTTAGGGCGCCGCTGCGAGTAGGAGCCCGACACGCCGGGCGACCGCAACACTACGGAATCCGCGCGGAAGGCCTTGCAAAATGAGCGGCCGGGTATTCTTGCTACGCCTCGCCATCCAAAATCGCGACGTCGGTCGCTCCGAAAGCTCTACCGCTGGAACTTATTTCACCATGGCGGCTCGGGATCGCACGGCTACCCACTTGCCACCGCTCTTTACGAACACATCCATCCATGCCCATTTGCCGCTGGTGTCTTTGCCATTGATCATGCTCTCTTCGGTATCGCTGCCTTGGACCACGGCGACACCTCCCATCACCTTCACATCCATGGGCCCGCACTCGACGGATTCCACTTTGCTCTTGCCGGATTTCACGTCTGCCAGAAAACTCTGCTTCGTCGCCTTGGTGCCGTCGTAATTGGTGCCCCCGCAATCATCGGCCACGATCTGACCACTCCTGTCTACGTCTCCAGCCTTCATCGCGTCAGTCCAATCCTGTCCCAGCTGTTTGATCGCTTGCTAGACGCTCAGGCCCTTGGCCGCAGCTGCGGCGGCTGGCGTCGGCGCATCGGCCAAAGCCAGTCCAACATCTGCACAAACCATCAAAATGGTGCCAACGAGTTTCTTCATTTTTCTCTGCCCGATGGGAATGTCGCGAATTTCGATTCCGATCTGTGATCTGTGATTCCGCGCGAATCTATACCTCAAGCGTGGACTGTCAAACGAACTCCATTGGCACCAGTCTACTGACCTGCCGTGACGCGCGGCTCCTTCACGTTCCGCCGTCATGAGAGGTGCTTGAGCGGCGCGGCCGCAGCGCGGCCAACTCGCCCACGATACCTCGGCGGAACGCCAGCACGCAGGCGATGAAGACCGCCCCGATAATGACCGTCACCCACCCGCCGACGATGTCGGACAGGTACTCCTGTAGCGTGACAACAATCGCGGCGCCAATTACCGGGCCAAAGAACGTTCCGGTGCCGCCAAGCAGAGTCATCAGGATCACCTCCCCCGAGTTCGCTTGCTGGACGTCCGAGAGTGTTGCGAACCCGAGCACCAGAGCCTTCAGCGATCCGGCGAGCCCGGCGAGCGCTGCGGAGAGCACAAACGCGACCAGCCTGTAGCGATTGATGTCGTATCCGAGCGAAACCGCGCGAAGCTCGTTATCGCGTACTGCCTTCAGCACCTGGCCGAATGGAGATTGGACCACGCGCCGAATGACGGCGAATTCTGCGAGGAAAGCGCCCAGAACCAGGTAGTACATCACGACGTCGGACTTCAGCTGAAGCACACCAAACAGGCTCCCGCGTGGCACGCCCTGGAGCCCGTTCTCGCCGCCGGTGAACGGCGCCTCGAGGCATACGAAATAAATCAGTTGCGCCAGCGCGAGTGTGATCATCGCGAAATAGATCCCGCGGCGGCGGATCGCAATCACGCCAACGACCAGGCCGAGAAACGCCGACACCGCCACCCCGGTGAGCATAGCCGGCACCGTGCCCCAGCCGCGCGCGGTCGCGAGCCACGCGCTCGCGTACGCGGCGGAGCCGAAAAAGGCCGCATGCCCGAACGAGAGCATACCGCTGAAGCCGAGCAACAGGTTGTAAGCGCACGCGAACATTGCGAAGCACAGCAGCTTCATCATGAACACAGGGTAGATCCCGAGCAACGGAACGCAGAGTGCGAACAGGCCCGCGAGCGCATAGAAGACGCTGGCAGTGCGCACTCGCCTATGCCTTCCCGAAAAGTCCGGCGGGCCGCAGGATCAGCACGAGCGCCATAATGACGAAGACGACGATGTTCGATGCCTCGGGGTAAATGACCTTGGTGAATCCCTCGACAACGCCGAGCGCCAGGCCGCTGACGATGGCGCCGAGGATCGATCCCATCCCGCCGATCACGACCACGGCAAATACGATGATGACCAGCGAGCTGCCCATCTGGGAGGTCACCAAGATAACCGGAGCCGACAGCACGCCCGCGAGCGCGGCGAGCGCGACACCACCGCCGTAGGTTGCGACGACAAGCAGCGGCACGTTGACGCCGAAGGCCTGTAGGAGAGGCGCATTCTCGGTGGCAGCGCGGAGCGTCGCGCCAAGGCGGGTGCGCTCGATTACGAACCAGGTGGTGAAGCAGACCGCGATCGAAACGACGATCACCCAGGCGCGATAGATCGGTAGAATCATAAAGCCAAGATTGATTACCCCGCCGAGTGCGGCCGGGACAGGGTAGGATCGGCCGGAGGCGCCGAAGAATTGGTGCAGCGAGCCCTCGATGACGAGCGCAAGCCCGAATGTCATCAGCAGGCCGTACAGGGGATCGAGCTTGTAGAGCTGGCGGAGGAACAGCCGCTCCACCAAGATACCGAGAAGCCCGACCGCCAGCGGCGAGAGCACCAGCGCGGCCCAATAGTTGACCCCGAGCCACTGCAGCCCGAGCAACGCGGCGAATGCGCCTAGCGCATAGAAAGCGCCGTGGGCGAAGTTCACGACACCCATCAATCCGAATATCACCGCGAGCCCGAGGCTCAGCATGGCGTAGAACGAGCCATTCACGAGTCCGAGCGTCAGCTGTCCGAGTATGACGGCAACGGGAATGCCGAAGATTTCAGTCACGGAGCTTCCAGAGGTAACAAAATGCGGCCGCTTAGGTCGGGCAGCCTACGCCCCAGCATTGCACCGGGCCCCCGCGCATGCCTACTTCGGTGCGAGCGGGCACGCGCCCGTAATCGGGCCGAATGCCTCTTCGCCCTTCATCACTTTCAAAACCTTGTAGTAGTCCCAGGGGTATTTGGATTCCTGCGGGGTCTTTACCTGCATCACATACATATCGTGGATCATCACGCCGTCCGCGCGGATGTATCCACCTTTGGCGAACATGTCGTTGATCTTGATCTTCTTCAGCTCCGCCATGACCTTATCGGAATCGGTAGTGCCGGCGGACTTGACGGCCTTGAGGTAGGACGTCGTGGCTGAGTAATAGCCAGCGTGATCCATGGTCGGCTCCTTCTTCATCTTCTCGAAATAGCGCTTGCCGAATGCACGAGTTTCGGCGTTCAGGTCCCAATACCATCCTGTGGTCAGGTACAGCCCCTGCGCGGTCTGCAGGCCGAGGCTGTCGATGTTGTTGATGAAGGCAAGAAGCGCCGCCGGCTTCATCTTCTTGGTGATGCCGAATTCGTTGGCAGCCTTGAGCGAGTTGCTGAAATCCTCACCAGCGTTCGCGAGAGCCAGCACCTGCGCGCCGGAGGCCTGCGCCTGCAGCAGAAAGGACGAAAAGTCCGACGCCGCGAGCGGCACTCGCACTGCGCCGACAGTCTTCCCGCCGTTCGCCTCGACCACCTTGGAGGCCGCATTCTGCAGCTGGGTGCCAAATGCGTAGTCCGCCGTCAAATAGAACCAGGTCTTGCCACCGTTCTGGACAATCGTGGTGGCGGTGCCGTTGGCGAGGGCCGTCGTGTCATAGACGTAGTGAACCGTGTAGGCGGTGCAGTCCTCGTTAGTCAGCGACGCGCCGCCCGCGCCGATGACGAAAAAGGGCACTTTCTTCGCCGCGGCGACCTTGGCCATCGCGATATTGACGCCGGTGTTGGATCCGCCGAGCAGCACGTTGAGACCGTTCTGGTCGGCCCACTCGCGGAACTTCGACGCCCCGATGTCGGGCTTGTTCTGGTGGTCTGCGACCAGCGTGACGATCTTCCTGCCGAGCACCGTGCCACCGAAGTCCGCAATAGCCATCTTCATGGCCTCGACCGCGCCTGCGCCGGCCACGTCGGCATAATTTCCGGACAAGTCGTCGATGTCGCCGATCACGACCTCGTCAGCCGCAGCGAGCGCGGCCTGCGCGCCCGCCATGGTCGCAAACACCGCGGCCAGCCCGATCGCCAATGTCTTCAGTTTCATTTCCGCCCCCTAGAGTGCTTACTCGAACATCAGACCCCAAGGAATTCGTGGACTATTGTCATCCTCTCTTGAAGTTCCGACGCGACAAAGCCCTGCACGATCTGCCCGTGCTCCATGATGTAGAAGCGGTCCGCGAGCCGTGCAGCGAAATGGAAGTTTTGCTCTACCATGACGATCGTGTATCCCCTACTGCGCAGCGTATGAATTGTCCGCGACAGCCCCTGCACGATGACGGGAGCGAGCCCCTCCGAAATCTCGTCCAGCAGCAGCAGCTTGGCGCCGGTGCGCAAGATGCGCGCCACCGCGAGCATCTGCTGCTCCCCGCCGGAGAGTCGGGTCCCCTGGGTCTCGCGCCTTTCCTTCAGGTTGGGGAACATGCCATAAATCTCGTCGACTGACATACCCCCGGATCCGACGAGCGGAGGAAGCAGGAGGTTCTCCTCGGTCGACAGACTCGAATAGATGCCGCGCTCCTCCGGGCAGTACCCGACGCCGAGACGCGCAATCCTGTGGGGCGGCAACGCAATGGCCTCGCGGCCGTTGATCATCACCGACCCGGACCGGTTGCCGACCAGGCCGAGCAACGCCTTGAGAGTTGTGGTCCGTCCGGCCCCATTCCGACCCAGCAGCGTCACGACTTCACCGCGGTTCACGCTGAAATCGACACCGTGCAGGATGTGCGACTCGCCGTAGAAGGCGTGCAAGTCACTCACGCGCAGCAGTTCCGCCATCATCCGTGCGCACTCCGAAGCCCGGAATCCTCCGAACCCATGTAAGCCTCTATGACGAGCGGGTTCCCCGACACGTCCGCGTAGGTTCCGTCGGCGATGATCCGACCGTGCTGGAGCACCGTGATCGTATCGGCAATGGTAGAGACGACATTCATGTTGTGCTCGACCATCAGGACCGTGCGGTCGGCCGAGGCCCTCTTGATGAGGGCGGTAACCTTATCCACGTCTTCGTGCCCCATGCCCTGCGTCGGCTCATCGAGAAGCATAAGCTCCGGTTCCATCGCGAGCGTGGTTGCAATCTCGAGCGCACGCTTGCGCCCGTAAGGCAATTCGACCGCGATCATGCCGGCGAACGGGCCGAGGTCCACCGCGTCGAGCAGCTCCATCGCCCGCGGGTCGAGAACCGCCAGACTCGATTCGCGCTTCCAGAAATGGAACGTCGTGCCTAGCTTACGTTGCAGGGCTATGCGGACATTCTCGAGCACCGTCAGGTGGGGGAACACCGCGGACATCTGGAACGAGCGGACCATTCCATGGCGCGCCACCTCGGCTGCCCTCGCGAACGTGATGTCATCGCCTTTATAGAGAATCCGGCCGCGGGTAGGAATCAGGAACTTGGTGAGCAAGTTGAAGCATGTGGTCTTACCGGCCCCGTTTGGGCCGATAAGCGCATGAATCTGGCCGCGGCGCACCCGCAGGTCGACGTCGCTCACGGCGACGAAGCCGTTGAACTCCTTCGTCAGGCCGCGCGTTTCGATGATGAAATTGTTAGACATATCCTGTGGGGCCGCTGGCATAGTGGCTGCGCCCGATTTTTCTGGGCGCCATTATGCGGTATCAGCATGAGCGTTTGGGCCGGAAGTGGTCTTGTGCCGGTCCTGCCTAGCGGAGGCGTAGACAGTGGCTCGAAAGCGCCCCGAAGGGCCCTCCCCGAACAGATTGAAAGCGAAACGTAGCTCCGCAAAATCCTCGCGGAGGATCTGCTGCACCTCGGTGGACGCCGTCCGGACGCGAGTATTGCGGAGCCACTTACCGGGCGCGCCCGTGACCGGGCCCTGGCCCTGCAGACTCCGCTTGATTGCTGCACACCAGCAGTCCGAGCCCGTCAAACCCGCACAGCATCGGCCAGCCGGGGACGGGTCGCGTCGCCGCGTGCGGCCTTCGATGTAGAGTACGACTATGCAGCTGAGGACCACGACCACGCTTCCGCTGTGCGTGATCGCCGTATTCCTGCACTTTCCAGGGGCCGCTCAAGCCCAGGCCGGTCCGCCGTTCCTGACCAACGATCCCGGCACCCCAGGGGATGGCAATTGGGAAATCAATCTGGGCTCGATGCAAACCATCGCTCGCGGCGTGTCGTCCTACGAGGTTCCCCAAATCGATTTGAATTTTGGCTTCGGTGATCGGATCCAGCTGACATATGAGATTCCCTATCTCCTGCAGGCAAGCAGCGGCCAGCCGGTTCAGGGCGGCTGGAGCAACGGCTATCCCGGCGTCAAATGGCGCTTTCTGGACGAAGGCGAGGACGGGTGGCGGCTGTCGACGTTTCCTCAGATCGAGACGGGCGCGTCACAGCGCGCGCAGCAAAAGGGAATCGCTGCGCCCGGACCCCGCTATCTTGCGCCAATTGAGATTGCCAAGAAGGTCGGCCCGCTCGATGTCGATTTCGAAGCGGGCTACTACTTCCGTGGACACGGACCGAAGGAGCGCATCCTCGGGCTTGTCGCTGGCCGATCAATGACGGAGCGGCTCGAACTCGACGCGGAAATCTACGATGACCATGCTAACGATGCTTTGCCGCATTCCATCGCATTGGATCTCGGCGGCCGTTACAAGCTGCGTCGGGACGTCATCGCGCTCTTCATGGCCGGTCGCAGCCTCAATGGGTTTTCCGACGGTCAGCCGGAGTTCATCGGCTACTTCGGGATTCAGGTTTTATTGAGCAATTACGGACGCACGTTTACCTCAGAACCGTGAGCGTGGCTTCGGGCGGTGACCTCGATTCGGAAGGACTCAGCTAACTCTGCGCGCCGCCTGAGCGGTTGCTGGTTGCCGTGCCAAGATCGCCCTCAACGTCTGCAATGTGACTGAGCTAGCGCGCAAGCTCCCTCGATTTTTCACGCCGACATTGAGTCACCGAGTTGACATATTTGCCAGCGGGAGCAGCATGGCCAGGCACGGCGCTAAGCCCGCGCGCGCCGGACGGCCGCGCGGTCCGATCGTGCTTCGGATAGCCGAGGAGCGACCTAACATGCCCTATCGGACGATCGAGGATCTCCCGGCGCCAGTCCGGCGCCACCTGCCCGAGCACGCGCAGGAGATCTACCGCACCGCGTTCAACCATGCCTGGGAGAGCTACGCTGCTACTCCGGCCCGCGAGGAGATTGCACATCGCGTCGCCTGGGCCGCGGTCAAGCGTCGCTACCGCAAAGCCGGCGCCGACTGGGTGCCGTTGGGGGAGTTCGGATCCTGAGCGCAACATTGGTCTCAGCGCTTCGCCTCCCGCCCGAATCGTCCCGCTCGCCCATAGAGTGTCAGGGTGAGCACATGGCGGCTGTTATCGATCCAGGATCATAGGCTTTGAGAGAATCTGCAGGATGGGCGTGGCGACGGCCGAGTTGGCTACTCTGCCTGAGTGGCACCTTCGCCGCGGCCGTTCTCGCCTTCGGCAGCGCTCTCTTCTACCTGAAGCTGCACGAAAACGAACTTGTTTTCCGCACCGCCATCAGTCAGACGCGCACGACGGGCCAACTGCCGCCGGGTGCTGAATCTCTGGTCATCCAGGGGGCCGGCGGCTCCGAGCTGGCTGCCTTGATCCTGCGGCCGGATGCCGCGCATGATTCAGCTTTCTGGATACTGCATCTTCACGGAAATGCAGATTCGGCATTCTCATCCGAGCAGCTCAGACACTGCGAGAGCCTCAGGGAGCTGGGCTTCAGCGTGCTGAGCTTTGACTACCGCGGATTCGGAATGAGCGCCGGCGATGCTTCGGAGGTGCATATAGAGCAGGACGCCGAAGCGGCTTTTGATGCATTGATCGAACGCGGCATCTCGCCGGCGCACATTATTCTTTGGGGGCATTCGCTCGGCTCAGGCCCAGCAGTTCTACTCGCGAGCGAACACTCCGTCGCCGCGCTCGTGCTCTTCGGCGCATTTACCTCGATTCCCGATGCGGCTCAGGACACATACCCGTATCTTCCAGTCAGATGGATTGCGGGCATCCGATTTGCGTCCATCGATCTGATCGCCCGCGTTCATGTACCGGTCCTCATCGCGCATAGCGCTACTGACACTTTGATACCATTCCATCATGCGCGGCGATTATTCGCGGCTGCGAATGAACCGAAGCGCCTTTTGGTGCTCGATGGCGTCTATTCTGACGGCTTCGGCGGCCATGTCTCCGCTCTGTACGACCACGGCGAGCTGCTTGTGCCAGCGCTGTCGGCACTCATTGGCCAACAGCTAAGCCTTGCCGGCACTACGCCGCCGCCGCGGACCAGCAAGTGATCATTACTGATGCAGGTTTCAAACGTGTACTGCCCACGCGTCCAGCTCGTGGCCAATCCGCCAGCAGAGGTGTGCATCTCGACCAACACGACCCGATAGCCGGACTCGACCCCGTAGACGGCAGCGCAGAGGCCCCCGATCCCCGCTCCGATGATTACGATCGTATTGCCTTTGGGGCTCATCTGGTTCCGGTCTCGATACCATGCGACACGTCGCAAACCAGCAATGGCTCGCTGAGCACGCAGCATCTGCATTACCATAACGTTCGGGAATGCGCATTTGACGAATACGCCCCCTCGAAGTAGGAGCGCGCCCGCCATGCCGGGGACCAGGCCCCTGATCGTATCTTAGGATGCGAGCAAGAGCTGCTGAAGCGGCTGCGAAAGAATGTACCGCGTTGTCCGCTACCGATCTTGCCCGGTTCGCCGTCGACAATCCGCCTGCTCGATGGGATTAGGTTCGCAGCTCCGGCGATCAGTGCTTCCGGTCACCACATTCACTGGTGAAGTCGGCTTCTCCGCCGTGATCGTCGATGGCAAACCGGACCCGGTCGATTTCCATGAGAGGTCTGGCTTCACGCGGTTTGTGTTGATACCAAATTCGAATGGCCGAATTTCCCGCATATGACGGCCGCGTCTTTTCTCATAAGTGGCAAGTCAGCCTGCGCGCCGTCTATAACATGACGATCACGAGTCTCCCACCACGGCGTGGCTACCTGACGCCTGAAGTATGAATTCGTCCCCCCTCATTAGATATCATACGGTCCCGAAGGCTTTGACGTTCACAATGAAGGATTCAAAACAAATCGCAGGACTGCTTGGACCCACTCTTGTTGCAATCGCTGCATCCGAAGCAATGCATCTGCACATCTGGGCAGGCAATATTGCTCCTATCACTTATCTCGTCGGCATCCTATTGTTTGTCGCCGGCCTATCAATCGTCCGCGCTCACAATCGTTGGATGCGTGGCTGGCCCGTGATGGTAACTCTCGTGGGCTGGATTGCCATTCTCGGCGGTCTGTTTCGGATGTTCGCTCCGGAAGCTCAACGAGGCCTTCAGAATACTCCGACGTTCGGAGTGTACGTAATAGACATAGTTCTCTTTGCGATTGGAACGCTCCTGACATTCAAAGCCTATTGGTCGAAAGAATAGCTCCGGAGGCTCCAGCCCGAGCCGCGTGCAGCGGCAAGCGACCACGTGGCGGACGTTGACCCGAGATAGTTCGGTAATGATCGCGCCCGTCTCGAACCTCAGAAAATCCACGATAGAAAGTCGCCGATAACGCCGTGTATACGGCCTACCGAGTAGGCGAAATCGCCGTTCGCCCCGGGCACCTTGGGAAAAAGGAACAGCACCCATTTATCGAACTTCGCCGCGCTCGGCCTCACGGCCATGCCATCGCCCGCCAGCGGTGAGGTGCGCACGCATAGCGTACCGCGAGTTACAGCCTCGGACGAGAGCTTCCGCGACTATGGCCATATCGTGTCGGACTACACGCGAGACCGCGGCACGATAGTGACGTGGCCGCAACGGGCTGGCGGCCGATTGTTTCCGGCACGGGCATCGAGCGCGGCATCGTCGAGGACAGCTTTGTGATGGAGCGGCGCGGCGAGCTCCAGCATGCCGTCAACCGGTTTGGTCGCGCGATGGCGCGGAGTTCGTGCCGCTGCTCGCCAAACCCGACGACGACGTGAGGCCTGAGGACTTCCTCGCCTTCTACTGCGACGGCTCCTTCTGCATCCACATCGATCCCGGGGTGTGGCACCAGCCGGCGTTTCCACTCGCGTCGACAGCAATATTCGACGACAAGCAGGGACGCGTACATGCCTGCATCGCCGTCGATTTAGCCAGCGAGTTCGGCTGCTACCTCGAGGTGCCTCTAGTGCCACCCGACGGTGCATCGCCAAGACGGTAGCGTGAGAATTAAAACGTGCCGTCGAGCGGCACCATCGATATCGATTAGGCATTGTTTAAGTACTGGTTCGCGAGATCGTCTATGCGCCGCTGCCGCACACGGTGCCAGCAGCAGCCGGATATAGAATTTGTAGCGGGGGCGCGCTACACGACGTTCCGCAGCCCCTCAGAGTCTGCGTGAAAGCCCGAGCCGCCTAATCCTCGAGTCATGGATGGGCGTTCAGTCGGCACTCTCTTGCGCAGAGCAAACGCAACGGTAGACGCACTGGCCCCTCCCGCGCTCCGCCTTTCTCAGTGTTGGCGGTAGCCTGCTACAGGCTCGAACCGGCCAAGGGAAACACGCAGGGGTTCAGAGTGACCACCCGATAGCTGCCGGCCGCGACAATCGGCTTCCGGTCTTCGGGCTGTCGCCGATCGCTTGCGCAAGCCAATTCGCATTTTGACTGGAATTCCTGCCCTAACAATGGCAACGGAGCACGACTTTTGGGGCCTTTTTGTTGCTGGCGGCCCGATTTTGCGTCGGCGACATTAAGACATACGCATCAATGTAGGACATACCTCGGCTTGGATTGTGTTTTCCCCACCTTGAATTGAGAAGGCTGCAGCCAATATCGTGCAAAGTCGCGATCTGCTTGCGGCTTGGTCTGTGGCGGATCGATCTAATGCGGGAACTCATCGCGAGCTGCTGGTCCCTCGATGGTGTCAGGACCGCGCACCCAAGTTCAAGCTGTTCCTAGTCAAGGATGCCGGCGGCCACCCGACAAAGATGTGGCGGCTCAGCGGACACACCGCAGGGATGAATCTTGGCTCTTGCTGAAGTCTTCATGGAACCCGTCGCTGAAGAGCTGGCCCCATGCATCGCCGTCACCGACCTGCAAGGACGACCAGTAATAACCGGAGGCATTCTTCATTCTCCCGGTTTCGTTGAATCCGCCAATGTCGGCACGATTCTTAAACTGCACGGCCAGTTCGCCTATGGTCGGCATGCGCCAGTCATGATGGCCGGATGCCGACAAAGTTTGGCAATACTCCATGGCCTTGCTCCACGTATAGACACCGGGAGCATCTGCGGGGGTGGTGTACATGTCCTTGTTCGTATCCGGTGATATTCCGGCGTAAATTGTGCCATCCGGCATCTTACCGCCTGCTGCAGCGATGAACGAGGGTTTGCCCGTATCCATGGAAAGTCCGGCATAAACCCTACCGTCCGGCATCTTAGTGCCGATATCGGGCAGAGCGTCAGGCGTGTACGGGGGCTTGTGCGCATCCGGTGAAACACCGACATCGATTCCGTCCGACGTCTTATCGCCGCCATGGAGCTCGGTGTTTGCGGTCATCGTAGCGCACGCGGACATGAAACCAATCGCGGCAAGCGCAAATGCCGCAGCAGTCATAGAAACTCTCCTCATGTGCAGCTGTCCCATTTGTTTGTAAAACGAACTCGGAATCTGTTGGGGTGCCGTGCGTTGCAGGCCGGACCGCCGATCGGCGAGCGCTGCCCACCAAGAATGGCATGGGCGTCTTCGTCAGATAGCTGGTCGTCAAGGGCTTCCCATCCCGCGTCACCTTTCAGATCATCTCCCGACATGCTGGCGGAGATTGTTGCGAAGAGTTTTTATATGTCGTGCTCTGTGTTAGTAATGATATTGGCGACGTGCGCCTGGTCGTCCAGATTGAGCTGCAGGGCAATTCGCCAGTCTATCGACTCGCCCAGCGGCCGCGCTCAGCTCGCCACCTGCACCGCGGCAACTCACATACACCATATTAGTGGATATTGATATGGGATTACGATCCCGCCCGCCGCCATATCGCGGAATCGAGGAGTTTTTGGCCGAAGCTTCAGCAGCATTTCAGCGTGAACTGCCGGCTGACTAAATCGCTACCACCAGGCTCAATACACCGGCAGCCCGCGACGTGTCGTCCCATGTCGTCGCCACTCACGCCCCGACGTATTGAATTTGTACGATACAACTATCCTTAGCTCCGTCATTCGTCTTCAGACAGTCATCATACCCCGAAAAGCCGGCACCCTTCTGACCCCCTTGGCCCACGATTACGCCGCACTCAATTACGATCCCGTTCTTGTCGTGAGCATCACTTCTCCGCGATGCGCCTGACAACCTTGCCGGATTCATCCATGAATTCGATGGACGCGGCACCAGCGGGCGTGACCGTTAACTTCAGGCGCGCCTGCCCCTTTGCATCCCGCAGAACAACGGTCGAATCGCGGTCCTCCGTCTTGCCAATGAACAGACGCGGATAACCGAAGCCACCGGCCTTTGCCAGAGTCTCGAATTCATCGATGCCTGCCGGTGTGTTCACCTTGTCGATGAGCTCCAGCGGTATAGGTGTAGCCGGCCGGTCGAAGAACGTTAGGCCCGCACGACGGCGGCCGTGCTCCTCGGTTTGGTCGAGCGAGACTACCTGGTCCTGCTCGTACTGGTCGAAGCTCAGATGACCACCGCTGCCAACATTTTGACCCCTCTTCGCGCCGCCGAAGAGGAGACCACCGTTCTCAGTCCCTTCGTCATTGAAAAAGAGGATTCCGGCTGCCTGTCGGTTCGGGAAGGCGTGTTCCGTGCCTTTGAAGATGAGGCCAGGTGCTGTTGCCGCGTTGGAGATCGTCATACGCAACGTCCCATCCGGCTCGCGCACATTGATCCGCTGGACGTCGATCTCGACAAAGCTCGTCACTTTACGCTCAGCCCCTGCCTGCCCCCAAGCAATGACACCGAGGAACAGGCTGATTGCCGCCAGCCACGTGTAGATTAGATTCTTACGAACGAATGTGCTCATCACTCTTCATCCTCCCGGTTCACGTTCTTACTGATCAATATGTTCATCCTCACCCTATGTCAAGTCGATTGGCCAGGTCGCGTACCCACCCCAAATCCGGCCCTCTATCCTCGATGGGGCTTTTGATGTCGGACACGAGTTTCTCCGCATAGCGATCGGAAATGGTCAGGCGATGTGAAGCCGAATTTCGTTAGGCGGCGCCTCTTGTGCTCCGCAATTACTTGATGCCCTGGTCAATCAGCCAATCGCGAAACTCGTTGGGGCAGTACAACATGATCGAGCGATGCTGAGACCGTCAAAGATTCTGCTCGGTGGGCTGCTGACACGCAGTATCTGGCCTTCCACCCCGACTCTGGTGATGTGATCCATGGACCGGGCAGACTGCGCAAACGTGAATTCCACGTTGATGCTGTTGCGATCAAAGCGCTGCGCTCGAGGATCGGGCTGAGCCAGTCCAAGTTCGCGGCTGTGTTGCACGTGGATGTGGGCATGCTGCGTAATGGGGAACAGGGCCGGCGCGAGCCGACCGGTCCCGCCAAGGCGCTGCCGACGGCGATCAGCAGGATGGTCGACCAGCAGGGATCCGACACACGTTCTCAAGGCGCTGGCTGCGTAGGTTCGCTGCAGCGTTGGCCGGACAATCATGGTAGCGGGGGCTCGATTTTGCACTTACTTGCAGCCCTGCCCCGTCGCCGATCTCGTCCCCACAGTCCCCAACTGGCGTCCGGTCGGCTCGGCCGCGAGCAGCGCCCGGGATTGCTTCCTGGTCGCGCGAGCCATTGCGAATAACCCCGGGCCCCTCCGCCGATCCGCTGCCCAGCCCCGCGTGCCGATCAGTGGCGGCCACCGGCCGATTCTGTTGAAAACTCCGGGGCTACCAGCGGTTGCTGGAGGTTTGATTTATCGGGCGAATGATCGGATACATCGGGATGATGGGCCAAAGCGCCGGCAACCAGAGCCGTTTGTTTTGCCCATTCAACCTTGACGATCACGTTCCCTCGGACCACCTGCTGCGCGGCATAGATCGATTCCTCGATCTCGGGGACCTGCGCGAGCACCTTGCCCCGCTCCGCCACACCGGCCGACCGTCAGTCCAACTGCGCCAGACCGTCGCCGGGTAATAGGGAACCTTCGCCTGTCAACCCACTGTGATCAGCCCCTCTGGATTGGGAATCTGTGCGTTCTGCTGAAGCCTCGCTGGCCCGAAATGCTTCCAACAGCCGCGTGTAATCCTCCGGTGTGTCCAAATCCATCGTAAAACGGTCGTGGGCCGCTTCATACCGATAGACGTCATCCGGGTACTCGTTCGCCAGTTTTTTGCAGCCGATATGTCGCTCGCCGACCGCCACCTCGTGCACGTAACTTGAGGCAAATAGAATTGGATTACCGCGCTGCCCCTGAAAATAAGGAATGACGATCGATCGATCGGTCTGATCGACGTATACGCTTACCAACTCGGCGTAGTCGCTCGATCCGAGCAGAACCATGTCGCCTAGGCACATCATCACAGCATCTGTCGCCATTTGCAGCGCGCCGACGCCGACGGCCGCTGACGTCATCTGTCCCTCCTCGTAGCGCGGATTAAGCTGTATCGAGATGGGCATGCCCGCCAATGCCGCGCTGATTTCTCGCGCCTGATGCCCCGTGACCACGACAACCTCCTGGGGGCCGGCGGACCAAAGCCGTTCCACAGTCTGTCGAATGATCGGTTTTCCACCGAGCGGCATTAGCAACTTGTGCTGGCCCCGCATGCGAGAGGACGTCCCTGCGGCCAATACAACAGCCGACCATCTCATGCCGAGACACTCGATGCGGCAGCGTGGTGGATGGCTGCGTACTTTGCCGGATCCTGCCGAAACGCTGTCCAACAGCCGCTGCAGCAGAAATAATAGTCTTCACCACCGTAATGCTCCACGTGCAGCGCCGTGACGATCGAAACGGCCATGCCGCACACGGGGTTGATGAACGTACCGGCCGGATTATCGAGCGGCACACTTTGCGCGGCGGCTGGCGCCACCAGGACTGCGTCCGCCGCCGCTTCGGCTGGCTCATGTTCATCGTGGCTTGCGCCCTTGCCGCGCAGCAGCGCCAAAATGCCCGCCACCGCGACAAGGGCAATTTCGCTCGGCGTTCTGGCACCTGCGTCTTGACCGGCAGGCGCCTGCAGTTGCGCCAGGCGATCTTCATTGACACCCCGCAGACGCATCAAATCCCGCAGTCGGTCGGCCTTTCGCCGACTCGCGATCATCAGCACGTGTTGCGCCGGACTCGCAAGTGCCGCTTCCAGCGCCTGAGCATCTGCGGTCCCTTGCGTCGCCACCAGTGCAACCGCTGCATCGTCCAAACTAGGGACCAGGCGGATTCCCAGGCGCTTTGCGAAAAAACGCGCTTCGCTGGCCGCTGGCGTATCGCCTAGAACACAAAGTGATGTGCCGGCGCTATAGGGCTGGACAAACAGCTCGATCGTGCCGTTGCTGGCACAGGGCATCGCGTATTGCACGACGTCCGGTCCGGGCTCGCGCTCGTCGTTGGCTATGTGCACCAGCGCCGGTTTACCCGTCGCAATGGCCTCCCTAGCCGCGGCAATCACGATCCCCTTCGCGCAACCGCCGCCAATCCAGCCGCGCATCGTCCCGTCACGCAGCACGATCGCTTGCGCACCAACATAGGCGGACGTCGGGGCTCCGACCCGCACCACGGTGACCATCGCATACGGCTCGTCACGCTCGTTGAGTGTCTTTGCCAGCTGGAGTAGTTCCTCGTCGGTCATCGCAATGATTCAATGATGTCCGGCAGGACGCGTTTGATGGTCGCCAAGTCCGCGCCGGGTGCCAGCAGGTCGATGTGCGGCAGCGCCGCCTGCATGCCGGCACTGACCGGGGTCCACCCCGATCGGGTTGCGATTGGGTTGATCCAAATGATGCGACGCGCGCGTCGTCGCAGCGCGCGCAGCGCGTCTGCCAGGATCTTCGGCTCCCCGGTGTCATAGCCGTCGCTAACGATGATGACGGCGGTGCGCGAATGCACTCGGCGTGCCATATGGTCCCGGTTAAAATCGCGCAGGCAATCGCCGATGCGGGTGCCCCCGCCCCAGCCTGCGGCCAGCAGGTGCATTTTTTCCTGGGCGCGCCATGGATCAGCGTCGCGCAGCGCCTCGGAAATCGCTGTCAAGCGCGTATGAAAAATGAAGCCGTATATGTCTGAAAGCTCGGCGGACAACGCTCGGGCCAGTCGCAGATAGAAAAAGCTGTACAGACTCATGGAGCGGCTCACGTCGAGCAGCAGCAAGATTCTCGGTCTGATACGGCGCCGATCGCGCCAGACCACTGACAGCGGCACGCCGCCGCGCTCGATGCTGCGGCGGATTGTGCCGGGCAGGTCGAATCGGCGTCCGCGCAGGGAGCGCGCCTCGCGCCGCACCCGCACCCGCTTCATCTGACGAGCAAGGCGGCGCATCAGGGTCTCAATATCGCACACCTCCTCGGCCCGAGCCAGTTCGCGGAAGTCCACCGCCTCAAGGGACTCTTCCCGGCTGGCGGCGTAGCGTGCTGACGGCTGCCGGTGATTGCCTGCGCCACCACGGGCCAATCCTGGTGCCTGCGCACTGTCCTGGCTTTCGTCCGGCGAAGGTTTGCGATAGCTCCTTGTATCGCGCGCCCCCTCGACAAACAGTTTCTTATTAGGCGGCAGAAAATAGGCATCGAAGAGCGCGTCAAAGCGATGCCACTCGCTGGACCTGCCACATAGCAGCGCCTTGAGACTCCAGCGCAACATCTGCGGATGAAGGATGCCAACCTGGGATGCGGCGTAGAGTAGCACCCGGGAGGAATCACCCCCGCCGACGCCAAAGCCGTTGGCCTGCAGAAACCCGCTGAATCCCGCTAACCGGGCCCGCAGGGTACGAGCCAGATCAGGCGCTTCCGGCATGCTGGCCGTCTTTAACATGCCGCCGCCATCCGTCCCACGACTTCCGGCGTAAATGCGGTGCGGTCATCACGCGTCTTGATGAGCGCCGCCAGGGTCTCCAATATGGCCTCGGTGACATCTTGCCCGATGGCGGTGACGCCCAGGCGCAGCAGCGCCGCCGTCCAGTCAAGCGTCTCGGCAATTCCTGGTCTTTTCTGCAAATCCATACGGCGCGTGTCCTGGACGAACTGGACCACCTGTCGCGCCAATTCGCCGGCCGCCTCAGGGGCGCGGATTTCCAATATGGCGAGTTCCTTTTCGAACGATGGGTATTCGACAAACTGGTACAGGCATCGGCGTCGCAAGGCATCGGACAGCTCGCGCGTGCCATTGGACGTCACCACAACGAGCGGAATCGATACCGCCGCAACGGTGCCCAATTCCGGGATGGACATCTGAAAATCAGACAGCAGCTCGAGCAGATAGGCCTCGAACGCCTCGTCTGCTCGATCGACTTCATCGATCAGCAGCACCGGAGACTGCGTACAACTGATCGCCTCGAGTAGCGGTCGCTTCAGCAGATATCGCTCTGAAAAGATATCCTGTTCCTTGGCCGCGACGCTGCGATCGTCCTGTTCAAGCAATTTGATCGCCAGCAGCTGGCGCTGATAGTTCCATTCATACATCGCCGAATGTGCATCCAGCCCTTCATAGCACTGCAGGCGAATAAGCCGTGTGCCGCGCACAACGGCAAGCGCCTTTGCCACCTCGGTCTTGCCCACGCCGGCGTCCCCTTCGAGCAGCAGCGGGCGCTTTAATTCCGTCATCAACAACAGAGCCGCGGCAAAACTACGCTCCGCTATGTAGCCGACAGCGGCCAGTTGCTGCTGTAACGCGGCGACGTCCGCCATCCGTTGTGCGCCGGTGCTCATGCCGCCTTCCTTGTAAACAGGCCGCGAAGCCATCCGTTAAAGACCGCCCATAGCAGTGCCAAGGCATTCAATGGCGCGGCCGGCGGCGGAACGGACGATGGCTCTGCAGTCGGCGCCGCCTGCGCTGCCGGCACCAGTGGGGCATCCCCAGGCGGTGAAGGCTGGCGCGTTTGAACGCGCGCGGCGAAGTTGGCGGCGAACTGTCGCAGGATCTGATCGGCGACCGTATCCATCATGCGGCCCCCGAAAGTGGCCGCCCGGCCGCTCACCGACGCCTCACAGCTGCCGGACAAGGCGCTCATGCCATCCTCTGTTGCGCGGACAACCGCCTTCAGCTCAAGCGACGCTGCCGACGAGCCGGTTGCGTCGGTCCCTTTGGCGGCCATACGCAGGCAACGATTGGCGGCATCCAACTCCTTCATCTCCACGTCGCCCCGGAATGACAGCGTCGCGGGCCCCACTTTGACAGTCACGGTGCCTTTGAAATGCCGCTCGTCAATCCGCTCGGTAATCTTCGCGCCGGGCATGCACGCCGCAACCGACTCAACATCGGCCAGGACTGCCCAGGAGGCCGCTGGACCGGCTGGAATCGGAAAGGTTCGCTCGAGCTGAACCTTCACTCCAAGCTACCGCTTGTTGATGCCAAGCGACTTGCAACGCTGCCAGACGCGAAAGGACGTATGCGGCATGTCCATATGCGTGACGCCCAGATGCGCGAAGGCATCGACAATTGCATTGGAAAAGCACGGAATGCCGCCGACGTGCGGCGATTCGGCGACGCCCTTGGCCCCAATTGGGTGATGGGGCGACGGCGTTACAGTAAAGTCCGTTTCCCACCTGGGCGTCTCGACCGCGGTCGGCAGGAAGTAGTCCATCAGGCTGTTGCCCAAATGGTTGCCGTTGTCATCAAACGGCACCGCCTGGCCCATCGCCACGGCAAAAGCCTCCGTCAAACCGCCGTGGATCTGGCCCTCAATAATCATCGGGTTAATCCGCGTGCCGCAGTCATCCAGCGCATAAAAGCGCCGCACTTTGGTCTCACCGGTGTATTTGTCGATGTCAACTACGCACACGTAAGCGCCGAATGGGAAGGTCATGTTCGGTGGATCGTAGTACTCAGTGGCGTCGAGTCCCTTTTCCATCCCGTCCGGCAGATTACTGGTATGCGCAGCCATGGCGATTTCTTTCATCGTCTTGGTCGCCGTCGGATTGCCTTTCACGCGGAACCGATCCACGTCCCACTCCAAGTCGCCCTCGCCGACTTCGAGCAGGTGCGCTGCAATCTTTTTTGCCTTGTCCTTGATTTTGCGCGCGGCGCGCGCCGCCGCTGCGCCGCCCACCGGCGTTGACCGCGACCCCCAGGTTCCGGCTCCATAGGGCGCCTTGTCGGTATCTCCTTCTTCGATCTGGATCTCTTCGGATGGCAATCCAAGCTCTGTTGCAATGATCTGCGCGTAAGTGGTCTCGTGGCCCTGCCCCTGGCTCATCGTACCCAGGCGCGCAATGGCGCTGCCGGTGGGATTGACCCTGATATCGCAGCTGTCGAATAGGCCAATGCCGAGGATGTCGCACACTTTGGTAGGACCGGCGCCCACGATTTCCGTAAAGGTGGAAATGCCAATGCCCATCAGCTCGCCCTGAGCGCGCTTTGCCGCCTGCTCTTTACGCAGCCCATCGTAATCCACCGCCTTCAATACCTTGTCGAGCGCCGCGTGGTAATTGCCGCTATCGAGCGTCCAGCCTAGCGCCGTGGTATAGGGAAATTGCTCTGCCTTGACAAAATTTCGCCGCCGGATTTCGGCCTTATCTACACCCACCTTCTGCGCCAGCACGTCAATCATCCGCTCGATCAGATACACCGCTTCGGTGACTCGCAACGAGCAACGGTAGGCCACCCCGCCAGGCGCCTTGTTCGTGAAAACCGCGTCGACCCGGCAATAGGCCTTGGGAATGTCGTAGGAGCCCGTGCAGATGCTAAACAATCCCGCCGGCAGCTTGGTTGCCGATACGTGTGCATTGAAGGCACCGTGGTCAGCGAGGGCGCTGAACCGCAGCGCCTTGATGCGGCCATTCTTGTCGGCCGCCAGTTCGCCGACGCCGTGATAGTCACGAGCGAAACCGGTGGTTGAGATGTTATCGATGCGCGATTCGATCCATTTGACCGGCACTCCGGTGACGATCGATGCCACGATGGCCGCCACATAGCCCGGGTACACTGGCACTTTGTTGCCAAAGCCGCCCCCGATGTCACCGCCCACAATGCGGATTTTGCTTTCAGGAATCCCCGAAAGCATGGCCACCACGGTGCGCACCAGGTGCGGGGCCTGCGAGGTCATGTAAACCGTCAACTGGCCGCGCACCTTGTCAAAGGAAGCCACGCAGCCACAGGTTTCGAGTGGGCACGGGTGAACCCGGGGATTTAAAATCTCCTCGCGTACGGTCACCGGCGCGCTGGCGAATACCGCGTCGGTGCCGGCCTTGTCGCCTGCCTCCCAGCTGAAGATATGATTCGGATGTGTGCGCGGACCATGACCGACGTTGTCCTTGTCGGCGATATCCTCGCGAATCACCGGCGCGTCTGGCGCGAGCGCCTTCTTGGGATCGACGATTGCTTGCAATTCCTCGTAGTCGACCTCCACGGCGTCGGCTCCGTCCGCTGCCGCGTAGCGATCGTTGGCGAGCACGAAAGCGACCTCCTGCAACTGGAAGCACACCTTTTTGTCGGCCAGCACCGCCTGCACATCACTGCCGAGTGTGGGCATCCAGTGCAGATTGACGGGTTTGAGATCATCGGCGGTGAGTACCGCGACCACGCCTGCAACCTTGAGTGCCTTGCTTTTATCGATTGATTTTATCCGCGCGTGCGCATAAGGACTGCGTACAATGGCGCCGAACAGCATTCCAGGCAGCTTGATGTCGTCAACATAACTGCCCTGTCCGCGGATGAAGCGTGCGTCCTCTTTGCGCTTGCGCGAGACGCCGACGCCCTCAAGCTTCTGTTCGCGCTCCAACGTCTGCTCAGACATGGCGGTTCGCTCCTCTGACTGTCACGCGGCAGCTGGCGCCGACAGCTTTCTTGCCGCCGACTGCACAGCCTTGACAATGTTCTGGTATCCCGTACAGCGGCAAAGGTTTCCCGCCATCCCGTATCGGATCTCTTCCTCGGTCGGGTTCGGGTTTTCCCTCAGCAATCGGTAAGCGCGCGTAATCATCCCGGGCGTGCAAAAGCCGCATTGCAAGGCATGATCGAGGTGAAAGGCCTCCTGTAGCGCATGCAATTCACCGCCCTGAGCGAATCCCTCGATCGTCAGCAGGGAGGCGCCCTCACACTGGACCGTCAGCACGGTGCACGACTTGACCGACATGCCGTTCAGGTCCACGGTGCAGGCGCCACAATGACTCGTCTCGCAGCCAATGTGCGGCCCGGTGTGCTGCAACTTCTCGCGCAGCGTATGAATCAGGAGCTCACGCGGCTCCACAACCACGTCGACCTCCTTGCCGTTTAACTTGAACGATACCGCCTGCTTCTTCGCCATAGTTCGCCCCTCGATCAGGAAGACTGCTTAAGCGGCGCGCTGGCGCGCCGTGGTCAACGCACGTATGGTCATCTCCCCTGCCATCGCGGTTTTGTATTCGGCATCGCCACGCTGATCTGCGCTCGGCGCACAGATGCTCATCGCCAAGCCTGCAGCCTGCACGATAAGTCCGTCATCGGGCTTCTTTCCCCGGAGCAGCGCTTCGGCTCTTGTAGCCCGCAGCGGCGTGGGCCCCACATTCGTCAGGGCGATCCGCACGTGCTCCACCACGCCGCCCTTCAAACGCAACAGCACGGCCGCGGCCGCGGCCGCAAAGTCTCCGGTCTTGCGCTTCAGCTTGGCGTAGCAATAGCCGGCGCCCTGCGCCGGGACAGGAACTCGGATCTGCGTCATGATCTCATCCGGTTTCATCGCTGTCTCATAGGTGCCGACAAAGAAGCCCTCGGCCGGCACGACGCGTTCGCCAGCGGCGCCGCGCAGAGCAAACGACGCATCGAGAGCCAGCATCAGCGCTGGATGATCGTTGCCGGGATCGCCGTGCGCGATGTCGCCGCCGATGGTGCCCTTGTAGCGCACCTGCGGGTCGGAGATCTGTCGGGCGCCCTCGACCAACAGCGGACACTTATTCTGCAGCAGCTGCGACCAGATGATCTCGTTTTCGGTGGTCATCGCACCGATCAGCAGCGTATCGCCGTCTTGGCGGATGCCCTTTAATTCCGCTATCTTGCTGAGGTCGATCAGGTGCTCGGGCTGCGCAAAGCGCAACTTCATCATCGGGAGCAGGCTGTGGCCGCCAGCGAGCAGTTTTGCCTCGTCACCGAATTGCTTCAGCAGCCCGAGCGCGTCCGGTAACGTCTGTGGTGCGTGGTACTCAAATTGGCGCGGAATCATCGGTTATTCCTTATCCGGATCGAGCCACGAGAAGGATTAGCATCGGCGACCGCCGCCAAATGGGCATGCGCTTTGAATTATCAGGAGGCGCGGCCGCAATGGTCCGCAGACAACCCCCCAGTAGCTCAGCGCGCGTGGCATCGACGCGATCGTTGCGCGGTTATGATCGACCCGCGTGTGGAACCCGTCAAGCGCCAATCTGGCGCAACTCGCACGGCGTGGGCCCGCGCCTCGTGCATGGCCGCCTTTGCCCGTGGCTACCCGTGGCTAGTTCGAATCCGCTTGCGAAAGACAATACGAACCGGCCAGCGCCCCCTGCGTGGCACCCGCAGTGCCGATGGTATTATTCCCGTCGCGCCACCCGCACTATGGCTCACCGATCAGTCATTAATAGCCGCAGATGTAAAATGTATGGCGAATTAGTGAGCGCGACGCACCCGGCGCTCGGACGATGGACGACGGGAATTAGCGACCCCGTCTCGGCCGGGCCAACAGTCCTTGGTGCGCCCGCCCCGGTTCGTGCGCGCGCGGTGGGCTGATGAGCTCTTCGCTGCAACGGTTGTTGCCCTTGTTCGAGCGCGAGCGGGCCTGTCATCAGCCGGTGGTGCTCGCGACCGTTGTGCGTACTGCCGGCTCCACGTACACCAAACCCGGGGCGCACATGCTCATCGCGGGTAATGGCGAATATGCCGGTTTGCTTTCGGGCGGCTGCCTGGAAGGCGATCTGGCCGAGCACGGTCGCGCGGTGCTGGCCACAGGCGTCCCCAGGCTGGCTCGCTACAACACCCGGGGCCCAGACGATCTGCTGTTCGGACTCGGATCGGGCTGCGAAGGGGCCATGGATATACTGCTGCAACGCCTGGATAGTTCAAACGACTGGCAACCCCTAAAGCGGCTCGCACTGGCCTGGCGCGCGCAACGCGCGCAGACCCTGGTGCTCGTGGTCCAATCGACGCTGCCGAATGTGCCGGCCGGCGCCGGTGTATTTGCCGGCGATCATCAGGTCTTCGGGTTCAGCACTGTGGCCGCCACGGATCCGCGGACGATCGAATCGCTGTGCCGGCTCGCGGCGACGCTGCCGCACCAGGGCCATAGTCAATTCCTGCCGCAGGCCTTGCCCGGAGTCGATTTGCTTGCACTGAAACAATTGCCGCCCACGCGGCTGCTTTTGCTGGGCGCAGGCCCGGATGCACTGCCGGTGGCCGAACTGGCCACCTTCCTCGGGTGGAGCGTCACGGTCATTGATCACCGCAGTCAGTATGCGCAGGCTGACCGCTTTCCCAGCGCGGCCGCGGTGCTCGACGGCGGCCCGCGGGCACTCGCCGCACTGCTGCTGAACGAACCCGCCGACGCCCCGGCACCTGAGCCACAGCCGGCTCACTTTGCCGCGGCGATCGTGATGAGCCATCACCTGGCGACGGATCGGGCTTATCTGCAGGCACTGGCAAGCAGCGACATTCCTTACGTCGGATTATTAGGACCCGCGACGCGACGCGAGCGGCTGCTCGCCGATCTGGGCGAGGACGCGGTAGCACTTCGTCCGCGCATGCGCGCGCCCGTCGGACTCGACTTGGGCGCCGTGACGCCCGAAGCGATTGCGTTGTCCATCATTGCGGAAATTCACGCCGCGCTGGCGGGTCGCAGGGGAACTGAGCCGCTGGCTCACGCCCACGCCTAGCGGCCATTCATCCCGGATCTGCCGGCCCGGTTTGCACGTCTGGTTGAACACCTTGAGCAAACGCCGGCATCCAGCGAAATCACCCGCGCACGGCCCGAGATCAGGGTGCACGTGGATATCGTGACTGTCGAGGCGAACGAGCAGGAAACCAGGCTTTACAGGGAACAACGGCCGCCAGCGCTTACACTTCGCGCGCTCGGCGCAACTGCAAGTTTTGTGGTGGCGGGGAGGAGGATTTGATCTTTGTATCACTCATGCCCTCGCGATACCCATCGTGCCAGCCAGCCTGTCCCGGATCCCCCTGCCCGAGCTTTCCTGCATTGACGGCAGAATCAGGCAGCAGATTTGACAGAAGTACAGCCTCAATCTGTACACTTGAACTGTACATATCGGAGCAACGTGAAGGATGTAAAGGTCACCGAACTTCGGGCGCGCCTACCGGCGTACCTCGAGCGCGTTAGACGTGGCGAGCATCTAAAGGTGACGTCGCGTGGCCTTGGATTTCGAAGAGAACTTCGTAGGTAGCCCCTTGCCGCAAGTAGGTACTAAGATGAAGGCATGCGAATTCTTCGAAGATTGAGATTCTTTGGATTAACCCTTCTTTGGATTGGGACCCTTGTGATGCAACTCGGTCCACATGATGCGGTTGATAATGTTTGCCATTGGCTTACGAGCATCTCTTGTTCGGTCTGGGTTTCCGAACATCACATTGTCCGAGCAATCTTATGGTCTTTGTGGCTCGCCGGCGTGATCTGGATACTTTGGGCAGTAATTGAGAGGTGGATCGCTTGGAATCACCGCAGAAAAGCTCCGGCGCCGACCACCGATAGGTCTCAATTCTAGGCAGCCCAGCGTCACTATATGGTTCGACTGAAAATGGGGCGCGCGGCCAATGACCCGGTTTCCCGCTAAGCCTTATCTCAATCAAGGTGATGTCAGCCCCTGGCGCGTGCGGCAACCTTGACAGGAAAAGTGTTGCGTGAAAGCGGTCACCAAGCGAAGCTGGCATGCTTAATTCTAATACCGCGGGTCACACCGATCAGCAAGCGGCAACCGAAGGAGAGCTCCGATGTTTGCAAGAATCCCGCGTTTCGTCGTCATCGCCGCACCCGTATTTTTCGCCCTGACCATCGCGAACTCGGCAAACGCCGCCGGCGCCGCCTGCTCGGTGAAATGTATTTCTTGTCAAAAGGCGTGCTATGCGACTTACGAAAAAAAATTATCTGAAAAATGTTTCGGTTGCAACATATCAGTCTTTAGAAAGCAATATAAGAAATGCAATCTACGCTGCCAGACAAAATGAGGTTAGTGAGAACCGGGATGTGCGCGAGCGTTCGTCTTGGAGACTGCTGAATGCAACGCCGAACGGAGAAGTTCCCCGACTAGACTTGCCAACAATCGAGCGGCTGTCAGGCATACGCTAAGACGTCTCCGCGTGGGGTGGGTGGGACGCACGCGATATGCACGCGAACCGAGGCGTGAACACATTGGGACGGCGGAGACTATCGGCGGGTGTCCACCCAGTAGTCCGCAGCGTAGCAAACTGTGTAGAACTGGCGCGCTGCGGCGGAATCACATTGATGCAACCAAAGATCGGCCGGAACGGATTGTGTGTTGCGGCTAAGGCCGTACGACGCTGCCGATCGCACAGCTCTCGCGCACTCTCGCCGCCGTTCAAAGCAAGGTGCGCGGCGATTTCATTCGACGTCGCGAAGAAGTCATTGACTCGCCAGGTCAAGACAGAGAAGCATGCAGGGAGGTAGCTTTAACTATTACGCTTAAGCTTTTGAAGTTAAATATAAAACATAAGCAATGGTAGCGGGGGGAGAATTTGATCTTTATATCGCCCATGCCCTCGCCCTCCCCATCGTGCCAGCCAGTGTCCGAGTTCCCGCTGTCGAAATGAACGGCCGCGTGTGAATCCAAAGCATTGCGCCCACCCGCCACCTGTTTTAGACTACATACACATTGAATGTGTAGAGAGACGCATTTGAAACAGACACGCAAGTCCGGTGCCGATCGCACCAACATTGTTATCGATCCGAAACTTGTGGCGCGGGTCAAGCGCCTCGCGAGCGTCAAGACGACGCGCGAGGCGGTGCACGTCGCACTCGAGCACTACGTGCGCAGTCGCGACTATTCCGCCGTGATCGCGTTGCGCGGTTCGGGCGGCGTTGCAGAGGGCTACGATCCGAAGACTGCGAACCCGACCCGCTGACACGCGATGTTGGTCGATTCGTCGGTTTGGGTTCCATTCCTTCGGGGTGATGCGACCGCCGAGGTAGACATGCTAGTCGCAGCGCTCAAACGTGGAGATCCAGTGTGGCTGGCTCCGCCGATCCTGCAGGAGGTACTACAGGGCGCCGACAGTCCCGAGCGGTTCGCGCGATGGGATCGTGTGCTGGGTGAGTTACCCATGCTTGTCGAGCAGGATGTCAGGGCGGCAGCGCGTACTTCGGCCCACCTGTACGCGCGTTGCCGATGGGCCGGCATTACACCGAGATCCGCAAATGATTGCCTCATTGCCGTTCACGCCATCGGAGGGCGCATGCCGATTCTGCACCGCGACCGCGATTTCATCGCCATCGCTGGAATCGAGCCGAACCTAGAGTTGCTACCGGCAACGTGACCCGCTGGTCGATTTCCGGTCCGTGGCAGCGACGCGACTCGCTTCCAAACGATGAAGCTAATATGCCGGCAGCTTCAACGTTACCTCCTGAGCCTAAGCGGGCATCTGCCGATGACCGCTTAGGAGCAACCATTTCGCAAGTATTGCGGCAAAGCACCCGATACCGGCGCCTCGTTACTTATCGAGCTTCTGCCTAAGCTTTGAGAGCAGCCAGGCATTTTTTCGAATTCGCCGGCAATCATCTTGTCGAAGTTGAAAATGACGCCTAAGGTTTTGTGCGGAAGGTCGTAGGTTCCGGTGATTCGGTACTTGAGCCCCGCGGCGGTTTCGTGTGACAAGGCCGGCTTTTGCCTTTCGATGAGTGACGAAGCTATGACGAATGGCGGGCGCTAGTTTTAACCCGGCTTGTTGATTCACCCGAATGCGCTCGTAGATCCAGGTGTTCGCGATCACGCGGCGGATTGGAAAGACGCAGGGGTATACGCAGTTGATCGGGTCCTCGAGAGGGATTCATGTCAGAGAGCCGAGGACTGTCGATTTCGGGGCACGTGCTTCGTCGTAATGAGTGTCAGAGCATGGAATTCGCTGTTTGCAGAGCGCCGCGGTGCGTAAGTTGCTGATTTAACCGAGGTCGCGAGGTGAACGTCATGGTTCTTGTCACGGCCAACCGAGAGCGAGGCCGGTGTCATGCCCACGCAGGAGCTCCTGACCGCTATGGGCGCGTTCAACGAATCGCTCATCAAGGCGGGATTTTCCTAGCGGGAAGGCTTGAAGCCGATCCGGCACGGCAAGCGCGTGCACTTCTCCGGCAAGACACGCAGGGTCAAGGTGTCTTCATGATGGCGAAGGCCAAGGGCGGCGCGGCTATCGCAGCCGCGAGCATCGATCACTTGCGCCGCTACATCAAGTTGTTGTTCCAACCCGCAATGCACAAAAGAGAGGAGACGTCATGAGCACGAACAATACCTATCTCGCTGTGTTCCTTGGCAGCAAAACCAGTCCGCGACGAGCGGCCTGGGACGCCCTTCCCGAAGGCGATCGGCGCGCGAAGGAACGAGAAGGCATAGCGGCCTGGAAGGCGTGGGTCGAGAAACATCACACCACCATTGTTGCCATGGGCGGCCCATTAGGTAAAACTAAAAAGGTCACGCAACGCGGGATCGACGATATCAGCAATGATATGGGCGCTTTTATGGTTGTGCGTGGCGACTCGCACGAGGCAGCCGCCAAACTCTTTGAGAAGCATCCGCACTTTACCATTTTCCCGGGCGATTCCGTCGAGATCATGCCCGTGCTGCCGATACCAGGCGGCTAGTGGACGTAGTGCACAAGGGATGTAGTGGAACCCGGAGCCTGCCACGTGCGCCGCCACATCGAGCTGTGACTTCGAAACGCGCGGAACGCGAAACACGAGGAGAACTGACCATGCCCAACACCGTGCGCCTTCATCGAGTCTTGGCAACAAAACCCGAGAAGGTCTATCGCGCGTTCGTCGAGCCGGACGCGCTGGCCAAGTGGCTCCCGCCGAATGGCTTCACCTGCACTGTGCATCACATGGACCCGACAGCCGGTGGCTCCTACAGAATGTCCTTTCGCAATTTCACCACCGGCCATAGCCACTCGTTCGGTGGCCAGTATGTTGAGCTCGTGCCCAACGAGCGCTTGCGCTACACCGACAAGTTCGAGGACCCGAACCTGCCCGGTGAGATTCGAGTAACGGTCACACTGAAGAGGGTCTCGCTCGGCACGGAAGTCAACATCGTGCAGGAAGGCCTCCCAGATGTCATTCCAGTCGAGGCCTGTTACCTGGGCTGGCAGGAGTCGCTGCGCAACTTGGCCAATCTCATCGAGCCTGAGATCACTCAATAACACCGACCATGAGATTCATGGTCTTCGTGAAAGCTACCCAGACATCCGAGACCCGCACGGCTGGCAGGAAGTGTGATTCAGCCAGAGAGTTCTCGTTCGAAACCATCTGAACCGGCGCAGGATTGCCATCATGATCGACCATACGGGCATTGGTGTTGCGAACGTCGCCCGTTCCGCAGCGTTTTACGATGCGGCTCTGGGCGCACTCGGCTCGCGTCGCGTTATGCAGCTTCCGGAGAACGACGGGGCCGATGGCGTCGGCTATGGCGTCGATTACCCTGTTTTCTGGATTGACCGTTTCCACCCACATGGTGTGAAGCAGCATACGGCCTTCGCAGCCAAGAACCGCGCCGAGGTTGACGCCTTTCACGCAGCCGCCCTGAAAGCGGGCGGAGTCGACAACGGACCACCTGGCCTTCGCAACCTCGCCGATGCTTATCCGCCGGGCTACTACGCCGCCTTTGCGCTCGACCCGGACGGCAACAACCTGGAGGCAGTCTTCCGCGGTACCTGAACCGATGTCTGATACTTGCTCGCCGGACTCTCCAGCGCTGCGCCGCCCGATGTTGATGAGATGTGCTCCTCAGGTGCAATGAACGCGGCACGTGAAACACAGGAAACCACATTTGTTCTGCTCCCAGGTGCCGGAGGGATGGCCTGGTATTGGCATCGGGTCTCGTTGCTCCTAAAGCAGGCGCACCACGAGCCCATAGCCATTAACCTACCCAGTGACGATGCGAGCGCAAGTCTCAGCGATTACGCTGACGTCGCAGTTCGGGCCATCGGAAAGCGGGCGAACGTTATCCTCGTTGCGCAGTCGCTTGGCGGATTCACAGCTCCACTCGTTTGCGCTCGGGCGTCGCGCGGGCCACCGAGAGCCGCACCCAAGCGCAGCGCAGCGCCGAGCGGCTGATAGCGCGGCTGCCGTTGATCGTCGCCGAAATGCGTGAGCTGATCGGTTCGGGCGTCGGCAGCCTTTCGACTCCTGAGCGCATCGTCGCCGCCCGCGAGGCGATTCGTAAGGTGCTTGAAGGGGGTGCGGTCCGCCTGAAGCCGAACGCCGATCACACCGCTGTCGTCGGCGAAATTTCGTTCGTGGCGCTGGGCAGCCATTTACTGGAGATCGCCGGGATCAGACGGGAAATGCGGGGAACCGGGGCAGAAAAACCCCTAGTAAATCAATTGCAAGAAAATATGGCAGCGGGGGCTCGATTCGGCACTTACTTGCACGCCTACCGAAGCACGAGACCGCCCCCGTACAGCCACAATCGAGCCCGCCGATGCACGAACCTGTGGGCCGCCAGAGGAGCCTTCCCGTTGAACACCCTACCCCACCTCCGAGCGAAGCCGCGCCGCCACTTCGGGGGTCTTAGCGATTGGACTGACGCACCCGGATCAGGGTCCAGACAGCGAGCCCGAGACTCGCGGCGATCAGAAAACAGCCGCTCCAAATATGATGGAAAACGCCGACATCGATCAGACCGATCGTTGCCACGCAGATGGCTGACCAGACATTTAGCGGGACTGACTTTAGATTCATACGCTAATTATGTGTCGGACGTCGAACCAGCGAAAGGCGTCTGACCCACTACCCGACTTTGGCCGCTTCAACAACCGGTGCTGAGCACTCAGTGGGTCGTCGGCTCGGCGCAGGGGCCGCAATGCAGGCAACGGTCCGGCGTATGGTCCATCCCATACTGGCTCTGCTTTCGGGTATCTCAGTGCCCGTGACAGTGGAGCCAGCCAGGGCGGCGATTACCGATGTCGTCGGCTTCAGAATCGAACTGGTTCCGGGAGTCGCGGCGATTCCTAAGGGCTAGGATGCCTTAGAAACCGCGCCTTTACTGCCAGCAGCAGGGGTGCCGGAATCAATGGTAGCGGGGGCACAATTGTGGACTTATTTGCTGCGGCTTCCCAGATAGCGCGCTGTCGCCATAATTTTTAGGAAATCAATACTTAAGCGCGAAATCCAGAAGAATTTTGCGAGCGATCCCTTACTCAATCCCGTTCGTTCCCAGTCATCTGGGTTACCTATCTTTCGCGGCCTTGGGTCCAACGTCTCGGGCCCCGTACTTCCTCATCATGGTCTCATATGGACCTGTCGTATATCGTGCGCCCGATCAGCTCCGCGCAACCATTTTTTCGGCCGTGGCAGGCAGCCAGCGGAGCAGTGTCGGCAGCATGCGCACCTGCCCAGGTAGAATCTCGTCTCGGCGCCTGTCGAGGCCGGCGAGCGTGAGGCGTACCACGTCTTCGGCCGACAGCTTCTTTCCAGAGGTCGCGGATGTCGCAGGAGTATCCACCAGCGGGGGCAACAGCTCTAGAACATGCACTCCGACGCTCGCGGCGATCCGCCGAAAGCTCTTGGTGAACGAGTGCAGTCCGGCCTTGCTAGCCGAGTAGGTCGGTCCTCGATCCGCCGGGGCGAGGGCGTATCCGGAGGAGACCATGACGACGGCGGCGGCACTGCTCGCCCTCAACAGCGGCAGGAGTTTCACCGAAAGGTCGATCGGCGCGACTAAGTTGATGAGGATCTCCTCCTCGAGCCTGCCCAGACTCTCGCCTCCATCGAGCAGGTTGGGCTGCAACATGATGCCGGCATTGTTGATGAGGAGATCTAGGCGCGGCCAAGTCGAGTAGACCTTCGCGACGAGCGCTTGTCTGTCATCCAGGTGCGCCAGGTTGCCGGCGAGCGACCAGGCGGCGCCGCGCCGCGCCTCCGCCTCGCGCAATCTTCCGGGGTCTCGTCCTGTTATGCCCACCTTGGCGCCGGAGGCGGTCAACGCTGACGCGAATGCCTGACCGATGCCGGAGCTGCCTCCGGTCACGACAGCAGTCTTGTCAGTCCAATCGATTGCCATGGTCGGATTTCTCCTGTGCTGTGAGGTTAGGACGTGCGATGGCTCCAAGTTCGGATCAGTGCGGCTCGTCGTGCTCGGCAGGCGCAGGGGGCGCGAGCCAGAAACGTTGCAGCGATGCACGCTATCAACTGATCCCATGCAATACCCCTGTCATATTTGACAGGTGACAACCCCGTTACGCCAGTTATATTGACTTCGCCATATCGGCCTGCGCATGAGCCGACAGAGGAAACATGGCCGCGGTAAATGTAGGCGATGTATTCGAGCCTGGCGATGTCGTCCCAAAATCAGGAATTTACCGGGTAATCCACGACCATCGGCACGCTCAGCCGCACGAGGTCACATGCATTTACGGTAAGCGATTTCCGCCTTGCCACGGCTGCGGCCATCATCCTCGCTTTCGACTAGTCACGGCCGCGCAACACATCGAGACGCACGACCTATTTAAGTAGCGTCGTGTCCGTTGCCAGCGGGCGTCGACGCATTTCAGCATCGCGACCACGAGGACCCGCTTGAGATCGGTGCGGCTCTTTCTGGGAACTTCGGAACATATGCACAAATGAGCGCTGTATTGATTCCCCGGACCCCCGCGACCGGACGCGATTGGCCGGCCTTCGTCTTACGATAGCCATACGACGCGGCAAATGGAGCCACTACGCATGGGGCTGTTTTTCCATTCAATAAACGAGGCTCGGTCGATGCATGATGAACTATGGGCCGGTGCGCAACTCAAGCTCGAGTACGCGCATTTCCACGTCGCCAGGATGCAGCGAGCGCTTGAGCCACCTGAGATGACCGGGGACGATGCCGCGATCATCGCGTCCGGGGCCATGGTGGACACCGGCTGGCAGCGCTCAATCTATCCCCACTTCGACGCCTTCCTTGCAGCGGCCCGAAGCATCCCGGAGATTATTCAATGCTGCTTTGGCACAGATCGAGACTACCGCATGCTGCGGTGGGTTCAGCAACTCCCGGCCGAGGAGCGAGCTCGACGCCGCGCCTTTCGGCATCAGTTTACGGGCTACAGGACCTTTCGCGATCTTCCGCTGAGTCGCACGCGGCACACCAGCCAGCACCGACGCGGTTATGCTGACGTTAAGCTCACTATTAGCGGACGCTTCGGTGTGACATACATCGGTGGCCCAGCTAAGCCCATTCCCCTGTCGGAGACTCCTTACGTCGACAATCCGCAACTTCCCTTAATGCCTAGAGCATCAGCTATAGAGCCTCACTACCAGGACTTTCAAATCGACGGCCGACCGCTGTTTACGGAATGCCATGAGTACCTCGGACAAGCACAAATATTAATTAACGATGCCCGCGCTCTTGCGGACAAAATCCACGGCGCCAATATGCTGACAGCGCCGCCGGATGCATGATGATTGAGAGCAGCGCAGCCGTTTCATATTGAATAGGGACGACGACCATGAATTAGCCGGAATCGATACAATCGTTGAGTGAGCAGTTACGCACGTTCATCAATCTCGGCCCACAGGCCGCGCGCGCATCGGTGGCGTACTCCAGATCGTGGTCGTATCGAGTCAGCGCTCTTCACGCTTCGAGTGCCTTTCGGCCGAATTAGGGTCTCTCTCCGCTCGCTGTTTGAGCAGACTTTCAGCCGGGATCCCAAACTTCGTATGCAATCCTTCGATCATCCTCAGAGTTAGTAACCGTCTGCGGCTGAGAATCTCATACACTCGATTCTTGCGGCCGATCACCGGCTCCAGGTCTTTAACTGTGAGGCCCGACTGCTCCATTCGGAACTTGATGGCCTCCACGGCGTCAGGCAGATCCATGGGAAAGTGCGCGCGCTCGTAAGCCTCGACCAGCGTCGTCAACACGTCCAGGCGATCTCCCGCAGATGTATTGGCTTTTGCCGTCATCAAGGACTCGACCGCCTTGAGCGCCGCTCGGTAGTTTGCCTTGGTCCTGATAGGCTTGATGTCCATTGATTACCTCTCAAATCGTTTGCGCATCGATGGCGTCGTACTGCTTGTGCGTGCCGATGAAGCGGATGTACACGACCCTATACGGGTAATTGATCCACACGACGACACGGTACTTGTTGCCACCGATATTGAACACCACGCGACCATCCTGGAGGATGCTCGCGTTACCGAACAGCGCATTTACGTCGCTCGGCTTTGACCAATCCGCATTCAAGACGTCTCTGTACCAGGCCAGCGTTGGCCCTTCGGCGTCCTGATATTCAGGGTGATCGCTCCAGAATGCCTTCAGCGTGGAAACCGCGATCACCCTCATCCCAGCATTCTAGTCCCAATATGGGACCTGGGCAAGACATTGCCCACGGCAAGACGTCGGCCACAAAAAGACAATCGTCATTTACGGTATCTCAAAAGGGGAATCCATGAAGGCTACTCTGTATGCTCGTGTGTCGACGAATGAACAACGCAAGGAATCCATCGACGATCAGCTGCGCGAGTGCCGCGAGCTCTGCCGGCGGCATGGGTTCAATGTCGTCGGCGAACTCTGCGACCGGGCGCGCTCGGGAAACGAGGCAAGTCGCCCCGGTTATCAGCAGCTTCTTAGGGCGGTTCGGCGTCGGGAGTGCGACGTGATTGTCGCCCATGAGCTATCGCGCCTGTGGCGCAGCGAATCTGAGATGCACGCGACCAAGGAGGAGCTCGAGTACCTCAGTGTGCATGTGGTCACCGACGACGGGATCGATACCCGAATTGCGGGTATGGATATCCTCATCGCCATCAAGGGCGCGATGGCGAAGCAAGAACTACGTCAGATTGCGCACCGCACACACCGCGCCCTCAAAGGACTGGCCTTGGATGGGAGAAGCGCAGGCGGAAAATGCTACGGATATATCCCCGCGATCCGCAGTGGCTCGGGCCGTCGCGAAATTAGCGCTGCTCAAGCCTATGACGTTCGGCGAATATTCTCGTGGTACGCCGCTGGCAGGAGTCCGCGGTGGATCGCTGATCGTTTGAACGAGGAGCATATTGCTTCGCCAGGAAGCGAATGGCATAGAGCGAGCAGAAGACAGCATGGAAAATGGCTTGCATCGGCGATTCACGGGGACACCAAGCGCGGAAGCGGCATTCGCAATAACCAGATGTACATCGGCCGATATGTATGGAATCGCCGGCGGAGCAGAAAGAAGCTTAAATCCGGCGATCGCGAATATCTTCTGCGTCCGGCGGAGGAATGGATCGTCGTTTCGCATCCGGAGCTGCGCATTGTCTCGGAAGAACTATGGGAAAAAGTGAAGGCTCGTCAGCGTGAGCAGGCAATGCGTATCGGTGCTCGCGTACGCCTCGGGCTGTCGAAGCACCGGGCACGAGCGACTCGCACATACCCGAAGTACCTGCTCTCGGGAATAGTGCTTTGCGGCGTCTGCGGGAGCAACCTGGTGGTTTCCGGTCCCACGCAGACATACGTGTGCGCTAGCCGCGTCAATGGCGGCCTAAATGCTTGTGCCAATAAGCTTCGCCTGCCGCGAGTTCGACTGGAGCAGCAACTACTGCACTGGATCCACGGAGTTCTTGTAGGGGATGACGCCCTGGAGCGTCTTCTTCGAGCGTCGCGCGCACGGAACGGTGGAGAAAGCCCTTACAGTGGATCCGCGGCTTCAGCCCGCGGCGATCGGCGACAGGAACTACGCGATGAGATATTGAACCTCGTCGATGCCATCGCGCACGGCGAATTACGATCCAGTGCGACGCTCGCTGAGCGGCTCGCCCAAGCAGAGTGAAACTTGCAGCCGAAGAGCAGCGCGCAGCGCTTGAGCAAGGTGTCGCAGATGCGGTATCGACTCCGCAATCAGCGCAGTTCTATGCGCCGTTCGTCTCGGCGTCGGTACAGCGACTCGAGGAGAACGCGCGCGAAACCCGCGCGACGCTGAGCGAAATCGTAGGCGGCGGAATCACGTTGATGGCAAGCAAAGATCGACGAGAGCTGATGGTGTGCTGCGGCTTGGGCCGTACGACGCTGCCGGTCGCACAGCTCTCGCGCACTCTCATCGCTGTTCCAGGTAACCCGCCCAGCGACTCCATTCGACGTCGCGAAGAAATCATCGGCGCGCCTAGTCAAAACCTGAAAACGAACATAGAAATCACTTGAGCTGTTACGCTCAATATTATGAAATTAAATACTAAATATAAGTAATGGTAACGGGGGGAGGATTTGATCTTTATATCCAGCACCCGCTCGCGCTGCCGATGGTCCCGGCAAGTCGGCTGCGGATCGCTCCTGCCTGAGGGTCGCCGCACCTTGCTACGGGCCACGTGACGGCCTGGCGCCGGCGAAACGGTTATTGCATCCATCCGGCGTTAACTACAATCTTTATTGTACGTACAATAAATAGGTGAAGATCGAGTTCGACCCTGCGAAGGATGCGCTCAATCGTCACAAGCACGGTGTGTCACTCGCCCAAGCGGCCCGGATTGACTGGCCAAGGGTGATGGCAATTCCGGACAACCGTCGATCGTATGGCGAGGAACGATACATCGCCGCCACGCCTATCGGCGACCGACTGTATGTGGTCGTGTTCACGATCCGGAACGGCACTCTGCGAATCATTAGCCTGCCGAAAGCAAATCGTCGAGGGATCAAACGCTATGAAACGCAAGACTAGACTACTGCGACCAACAATCTCCGAGGAGGCAGCGATCAATCGCGGAATCGCTACTGACTCTGATACGCGCGAGCTGGAGACGGCAGACTTCAAGCGTATGCAGCCGCTTCGCGAGATCCTCAAGCGTCGCGGGCGACCGAAAAGCGCTACGCACAAGATTCCGGTGACGTTGCGCCTTGATGCTCAAATCGTCGACTTCTTTCGAACCAGCGGCCATTGGTTGGCAAACGCGCATGAACGATGCGTTGGCGGGGTACGTCGGCAGAATGCGACGAACAAAGGCAGGCAGGAAAGCCGTTGACCTACCTGATGGATAGGTTACGTTTTATTCCGGAGACATAGGTGAGGCGGTCTCAAGGGGTCAGCGAAACACCTCAGCTAATCTAGCTTAGGAGGTGTTTGGTATGACAGGACGTCCCTCGACAGTTACAAACGCTCAACGCGAAGAACTCTGGCGCCGATACAAGGCTGGCGAGAC